>Ga0163109_10001500_pt1 | contig 18420 bp, 15 predicted proteins | sample CRUFie1St13metaG_FD_108704 | JGI IMG/M metagenome (GOLD analysis project Ga0163109, IMG submission 108704) | Marine microbial communities from the Costa Rica Dome - CRUD Field 142mm St13 metaG | ecosystem: Environmental > Aquatic > Marine > Oceanic > Photic zone | place: Costa Rica: the Eastern... | reverse complement strand
GCCTTAATTAAGTATGCTGGTATTCCTTCAATATACATGATGAACCTATTGGCCATCTTTGGCTCATAAGCCGTATAAAATATTTCGGTTGGGTCAAGTAATTCTGCCATCTTTTTATTCCTCTTTAATATAAATATACACTATCCTAAATTTTATTCAGGAAATGCTGCTCCTGTTGGTAAAATATTGAAATCAATTACAATAAACTCAGCTGCCTTAGCAGGTTGAAGGAATATTTGTCCAACCATTGTATTTCTATCAATTACATCAGGAGTATTATTAGTTTCGTCCATCACTACTTTGAATGCAAATAAACCTTGTCTTTGTTGTACATTTTCAAAATATGGATTAACGATTGATAAGAATCTGTTTCTAGTTGCTGCTGTATTATTTTCAAATACTAAGAATTTAGTTGTTGAAGCAATAAATTTCTTAGCTGCAATTAATAATCTTCTTACGTTGATTCTATCTAATGCAGATGACTTTTTCTGCAATGTCTTTTGTCCAAATACTGTTACACCGGCATTAGGGAAAGTTGCAATTGGATTAACATTACTTTCATATAATGTATCTCTATTTGCATGAGTTAATTTTCTTTCCGTTTGAACCGCTATATCAATTCCACCTCTATTAAGACCGGCAGGTGCAAACCATGGAGCAGCTACTCTGTCATTAAAGGCATATACACTTGGTATTACTGTTGATGCAGGAACCCAAACATTTCTTCCTAAATCATTATCTGGCATTTTGATCCATGGCCAATACATTGCAGCATAATTAGAATCTCTTGCTTCAGCTTGAGTTGTTGCATCTGAAATAGTTCTACCATATAATACTGGATCAATTACTGCAAAACAATCACTTCTGTCTTCACACATTTGAACTAACTCACCAATTGTCGATCCATGAACTGCATTTACTAGTCCTGGTAATGTGATTAAGTTAATATCATATTCATCTTGATTCTTCAATAATTTAATTGCATCTGAATAAGCTGTTCCACCTTTTGAAGCTGTATCAGGATCATATCCTTGTACATTTGCATCTTCAATTAATTCATAGAATTTTTGTGGTTGTTCAATATTACCATCACTACCATTTTCGAATGAACCAGATCCTACTGCAGGTAAACTACCTGATGCAGCTGCAACTCTTATATTACCATTTGTATCTAAATAATTATATGTTTGTCTTACACCTGATACTCTAACATATTTAGATTTGTTCATAAATGAACCAGATAATTGAAGGAATGGATCTGAAGTTCCTGAATCTCTTAATGTTTGTACTTGATCACCAATTCTTCTTGCAACATAGTCTGGAGAATTAGGATCTAAATTAAGATTTGTATATTGTTCTAATATTATCTTTCTTTTACTTGTATCATCACCTCTTCTAATTAATAAGTTGAAAGTACCTTTTGAATCATTTTTCGAAGTTACTTCCCATCTTAAATTATTTTCTGTTCCGTTTGATAATACATTATTAGTTCCTTCAGTACCACCACCACTATTCATACCGGCACCATCTGCTAATGTTGTTAATGTAAATGAATTAGCAGCAACACCTGATGCTGTTACTGTAGTTGTTGCAGGGGCATAATCTCCTGCTAATATTCTAACTACTGTTAATGTATCTGCATATTTTAAATATTCTTGTGCAGCATAGTTAGTTAAGTATTTGTACGAATTTTCTGACGCGCCTGAACCAGAAGTAAATTTACCTCCAAATGTCTGTACAAATTCAGAATAACTCGATACTATTGTTGGAATTCCTGCAGGACCTTTTTGGGTTGGTCCAACTACTGCAGCTCCAATTGCTTGAACTCCGGCTGGTAAAAACGACTGATCTACTTCGTTTGTAAATACTCCGGGTGATACAATTTTTTCGGCCATTTTGATGCTCCTCTTTTATTAATCAATTTCTTATAAATATCAGAGCTTTTAGCCAAACAATCTATTTTACTGGAGTAAACTCTCCATTTGTTAGATCGACTTGACCTGCTCCATATTTTTCATTCAATTCTTGAACTAACGCTCTTTCTTTGTTTTGTAGTTCAACATAATCTTTTTGTATATTTTCTTTAGCATTTTCTAGAGATTCTAATCTCTGATTAGCTAAAATTAATTCTAATTCAATTTGACCAAATTCTGAAATCTTTTGACTATTAGCATCTCTTAATTCATTAATTTGATCTAATTCTTTTTCTGTAAACTTAATTGTGTCTGACATAACTTTTTCCCTTTTTTATTATTATATACTTATATAAATATGCTATTCCTATCAATAACCACCTGGTGGTTCTTCTAAAGATTCATCTCCAAATACTATTTTTTTAACTGATATTCTTTTTTCAAAATTAGACTTTTGAAGTTCAAATGGCATCAGTAATGTTGCTTTAGTTGTCATAGGTATTGTTGCTCTAACTACTCTATCTTCTCCTGTTGCATTTGTTGTATCAAATGTTACATCTGATAGATATGTTGGAAACTTAAATGTTGTTCCGTATGCAAATCCATTGGTTGGCATTATTTGTTCTACCAATGAATTCATTTGTTCTGTATATTCTGTCCATAATAACAATTCATATGATACATCTACAAATTCTGGTACTGGTGCTAGATAAAACTCTTTTTTACGTTGTTCTCCATATTGAGTTGAAAATCTATCATACTTATTTGTTACAGTATGTTTATTCTGATGTACAAAATCATTACCAGCTGGATTATTATTAACTCCTAACGATTTCAAAGTGTCTCGCTCTATAATAGAACCTCTTCGTATACTTACAACTGGAGTCATTATCTTACCTTTACGATCTCTCATATATCCTTTTGATTGTACTTGTGCCCATTTCTCTCCATTTGCATACATTACTGGTACGTCTATGATCTGACCATTTTCTTTAACTTGTAGTCGAAGAACATCTCTTATATAAGATATGATTGCAAAATCTACATCTTCTATAGTACATTTAGGAGTTTTTATAATATCATTGTCACGTCTAGTTTCGTTTGCTCTGTTAGGAACTGGATTTCTAGAAAATGAACTTTGTGTTTGTTTTAATTCTTTTTTTGCCATTATAAGTTCCTCGGTATATCATTTGGTTTATTTATTCCAGATCTAACCTCTTGAAGATTCAATCTATTTCTTCTTGTTACATGAGCAGAAACTTTAACAGCAATACTAAGACCATGACTATCTATATCTCCTTCAGTAACACCTATATCAGTAGATGGATTTCTACCTGTCCAATATTGTGAAGAACCTACCCCATCAACTTCATAATATTCATTATCATATTCTAAAATATCTCCTTCTTCGATAATAATGTTTTTATCCTTAAGATCATCTCTCAAGAAATTGAACTCTCCAGTTCTTGTTGAATCATATCCATTATCATCTCCTATATAAGATTTTTCTTCTTTGAGAGCTAAACAATTTATTCTCATAGGATTGTAATATACTTTGGTATCTGATTCATCATACATATTTGCCTTAGTTGCTTCTAAACTAAGTTTGTAGAATGCAATCTCTACATCGATAAAATCGTTGATGAGTTCTCTGTTAATCGATCTGATTAAACTTGCATCTCTAGATGATCCAAATATTGCCATTTGTTACCCTATATAAATTTTAAGTGGTATCTTATTCATTTGCTGTTGCATTGCATCAGCTTCTGCTTGTTTTCTTTCCAATTGTGCTTGTCTAGACATTGTATCAAGAATTTCTTTTAGTTCTGTTATAAGACCTTCTTTTTCGGTTTGTCCGGCCGATAATAGGTCTGCTCCGTTTAATGTTACATCTGCATTTGGAATAGGTATTGAAGAATATTTACTTCTTACATATCCTAACATTTCTTTTGCTAATGCTAACGTATATCTTCTTATCCACTGTCTTCCTACTGCATTAATATTACCGTATGTAACATTTTGATATGGTACATTTGAAAAATCAGATACTGAACCAAACCCTGGCTTTAATGCTTTTGATCTATCTGCCTTTAATATGTATTGAAAGTATACTGTTGTGAAGTTCGATCCATTTGGTATTGGAAAAAATTTAATTCTATCATTTATTAATTGAAATGAATATGCAGACTTTCTTATTTGATCATTGAATTCAATTGCTTGTATTCTTAACATATCTGCATATATTGGCATCATCATAAAAGATACGCCAGGAGAATATCTACCAAAACCAAACCCTTCTAACATATTTTGAGACCCTAAACCTGTTCCTACAAATGGATCAAAGTATTTGACAATTGCCGGTGGTGCTTCATGAAATATTCTTTTTACTTCTATTGCATCTATACCAGCTGTTCCTGATTCTAATGTTACAATGTTAGGATCTGTTAGATCATACATTTGTTGATTTTCGGTCATTGTAATTGAACCAGTATAATATGTTACATTTCCTCCAGATCCAGCTTCTACGCCATACTCTTCTGCTAACTCAATTATACCACCCATATTAGGAGATACTTTATTACCTGATAAATTACCACTACCTGTTGAAGAACCGTATAGGTTCAACATATTATCTCGTATATTAAATGTATTTACTTGTGCACCGTATTCAGATATAGCTTCTTCGAAACAAGCATAAAACTGTATAGGTTGCAATTCAATATCTGTAATAGGATATCCTAGTCTTTTAGCACACCAATCAGATATTTTATCTACCTCGCTTTGAAAAGTAAAATCATTATCATATAATCCAAAAGGAGTATCTCCCGGAAAAAATGATGATGATCCTGCCCAAATTGGAATCTTTGTTGCCATATGTTACTCCTTTTATATAAATATCGTGCTTTGGAGTAAAGATAGATTTTAGATTATATTTTTATTTTGCCGGCATTTATTGTATATTTACCTGAATTCATTGCTAAATAAGGTATATGCGGAACAGCTACTGTTACTTGTAGTTGAACTTTAGCAGTAAAATCAATTATATGAGATGTATCCCCATCACTAGCTAATTCTGTATCATTATAGTCGGCGGCTGAAATAACTACCATTTGAAATTCAGAAGATGAATTTATAGCTGAAATAGCATCATTGTTTAAGGTTATTGATGTTGTTCCGGTTCCTACTACCCAAGAATCTCCACTTGTATTATTACTAAGAAGTCCGGATAGTGTAACATTATTAAAATCACTACTATGAAGGATAGCATTACCTTGTTCATCTTCATCCGAAAATGCACCTGAACCTTTTACAACAAAAACTTCAACTGTTGATTGACCCGCTGCACTGGATTGTGGTATATCTAATACAACTGCACTACAATTGGTAATTGAACTTACATCAAATTTAACAAAAAATCGTGAAAATCTATATGTCCCGCCACCTCGGCCTGCGCTCTTAAATGCTTGTATTGCAGTTTGTGCTGATGTTGGATTGTTAGTTGCTACGCCCTCTTCTGCTGCTCTTGCTTCCTCATGAGAAGTTGCTTGTGCTCCTACAATAAATCCATATCCGGATGAGTCAATTGTTGTTGGCATTTAAAACTCCTTTTTTGGTAAATAGTAAATTGTATTATTAAAATAACTATTTGTTGGTGGATTAATATTAATAGATTCATAAGTTACATTAGGTATGTTGTAATAATTACTTTCATTGATATTATTATTCCACCAAGTTACTTTAGTATTTGATCTTGTCAAAGAGCTTAAAGATGAACTAAAATATTTCATACTTTCATCTCCGAAAGTATCATAAAATATACCATCATATGTCGATAACAAATTTTTAACATCATACCAACTTCCTGTTATAATAGTTACATTAGATTTGTCTGCAGACCATGCTTGAGCCTTAGATATTATATCCGGGTGGTTTTCTATTATGGTATGTGTTGAGATTGAATGTGATTGAATATAACCTGCTGATATACCCATCCCAAATCCTATTTCCAGTATATCACCACCATTTGCACATACATATGCTGCTGAAGCTGACATCAAAGGCTTTTCCCAATCCATCATTACTTCAAAATTTCCTCCATATGCCGAGTCCGTGTAATATATCTTATCCGGATCGAATACTAATGTTTTAGATAGATACCCCATTACTGATTCTTGAGTTTGTTCACTTCAACTACAAGTTCATCTATTTTTTCTTTAAGAAGTTTGATAGTTAGTACTTCTTCTATTTCATCATTCTTAAGATATTTTTCTTCAGTTGCATATGATCCTGAAGATATTGTTTCTGTTATTGTTTTTATATCTGCCATTTTATTTCGCCACTACTGTTATGTTCATTAATCCTCTTGCATTTTTAGCTGGTGTTCCTGATGTTTCAGAACCTACACCTACAAATATCATAGTTCCTTTAGCTAAATCTCCTGTATAAGTTAAATCATTTGTAGCATAATTGGCGTTATTAAATGTATCTGATTGATGAGCTACTTTAGTTAATGTGATATTTGTGTTTGAACTATCTGATCTATTTGCTGTATAAATTGCTAATGAAAAATCATCTCCAGTTACTGCAGATCCTCCTGCCGGTCTTAAAGAACATTGTACTTCAATTGAAGAAATATCAAAAGGTAATATTATACCCCAATTCATATCATCTTCAGCTATAGTAAAACTATTTGTAGAAGAAATAGCTCCTCCTGCAGCTTGAGGGTCATTCCAATTGGATGGATTGTTTCCTAAAGAATTACCAAAGTATAATGAATTTTGAACCATTGGATCATCATTAACATAAAAAGCAGTACATCTTAATAAATGCTTTGTTCCTCGAAAGGATGATCCTGTAACAGGTCCTGAAACTTCTAATGCAACTGGTTTACTTGTATCTCCTTCTAGAGCTGCAAATGATCCAGTACCACTTGCTCTTATATCTCCTGTAACATCTAATGTTTTACCAGGTGAACTATTTCCTATACCTAATTGTACACTTGACCCATTTAGATAACAATCTCCTACAGTGGTTAATTCAACTTTGGTAGTTGCATTATCTTTCAGCAGCAGTCTACCTTTATGTGCATTAGTACTAGATCCTACTCTTGCAAATTGTGCTATTGCATTACCAGAATCATCAATCAATCTAATACCTGCTCCGTTGTCAGTACCTACTGCATCTAATTTACCATTTACTGCTTTTATATTACCAGATGCTGTTATATGACTAGATGCATTAATAGGTTTACTAGCATTAATTCTATGCCCTTCTAACTCTAAAATTGTATCATCGGCTATTAAGAATTCATGAGCAATTGCTGTAGTAACATATGCGGTAGTATCATCAGAAGTATTTGATATTTGATTTCCATCAATCCGACCTGTTATAGATACACCATTAGTAGTGGTAGCTAATTTAGCACTACCAGCAAATTCTAATGTGGTAGCATTAGTTCCTATCGATAATTGTCTTGAATTGTTTGTAAAAATAACGAAACTATCTGTTCCGTTAAATCCTATATATGAATTAGTATCGCCGTTATGAACGATATAATCATCTATTGATGGTCTATTTAGACTCGGAGAAGATCCCGAGACTACTACTTTTTTCCAATTTGGCATATTTTATTCTCCTAATACGGTTGGTTACAGACGAATCTGCCCACTTCCTAATGTCGCCAAACATTAGGCCAATGTTAAGTTACTTTTTAGACTGTTGTTCTAATTTAACAACCTGTCTATATTCTTCTTGCAATTTCATAGTAACAATTGCAAGTTGTTCTAATTCTTCTCCTTTAAAATTTACCTGTTTAAGTAAAGTTAAAAGGTATCTAATTTCATCGGAGTTAAGAGGGTGGCTAAATTTAGTGCCACCTATCTTAAATTCTCCTCCTATATTTAACGCCATACTTATTACTTTCCATTATAACCATTAGCATTTACTATGCATATATAAATATGTCTCCGGTATTAGTATCAACATGAATTGTACCATGACCTTTACTAGATCCACCATATGTTGGATTACCAGATGCTGCTGATGTACTTACTTGAATTGTTCCTAAATATGCATCTGCTGTAATACCTGTAGCATCTAAAGCTAAATCATTATCAAATACCCATCTATCTGTTGCTGTATCATATCCTAATGCATAACCTGCATTTGCTGCTCCCTGTACTATGAATCCACCATCGGTTGCAGAAGTTGAACCAGATGCAAATGTTGTAAATTGATCTTTTACTATGGTGTTTGTAGTTGCAATAGTTGTTAAAGTACCATTAACGGTTAAGTCACCTTCAACTACTACTCCACCACTAAATGTTGCAGTATCATCTGATTGTGTACCAATGGTAAAATCACCACCTATATCAACATTCAATATATTAGCCGTTGTAATCGATCCACCTAATGAAGTAGATGCTCCAGCAATCGTAATTGCTGAATTTGCTAATTTTGAATTTGCAATTGAACCAGCTAACTGCGTATTTGAAACACCGCCTGATTTGATTGTTACTGCACCACTACTTACACCAAAATCAGCTGATGCAAATGATGCAATACCTTTGTTTGATGTAGTTGCATCTTCAGCACTAATTTCTCCGCCGGCTGATAAATCAATACCTTCACCTGCCGATAATGATCCAATAACCTGTGCCGAGCCTGAAAAGGCTCCAAATGCAGTACCAATAGTTGCTGCAGATATTGATCCACCTAAACTTGTATCTACTCCAGCAATTGTAATACCATCATTTGCTAATTTTGAATTTGCAATTGAACCTGCTAAATCTCCATTTGCAATTGATGATGCTTTAATTGTTACTGCACCACTTGAAACTGTAAAGTGATTGGTATCAAATGAAGCAATACCTTTATTAGATGTTGTAGCATCTTCTCCTGATATAGTACCATTTGTAGCTATGTCAATTCCCTCTCCTGCTGTCAACGATCCTACAACTTGTGCTGAACCTGAAAAGGCTCCAAATGCAGTACCAATTGCTGCAGCTGTTATAGAACCTCCTAATGAAGTCGATGTTCCTGCAATTGTAATTGCTGAATTTGATAATTTTGAATTTGCAATTGAACCTGCAAGCATTGCATTAGTAACACCAGAATTTTTAATACTAATTGTCCTTGCTGCAGAACCATTAAATGTCGTACCAGTATTCAATTGGATCGACGAATTATCAACTGTTAAATCATTTAAGTTATCACCAAGATCTACACCACTAATTGTAGCATTTGCTAATTTTGAATTTGCAATCGATCCAGCAAGCATGGCATTAGTAATACCACTTGCTTTTACTTGTATTGTTCTGGCAGCGGAACCATTAAAGGTTGTACCACTATTTAATTCAATTGATGAATCATCAACTGTTAAATTATTTAAGTTACTACCTAAAGCAACACCACTAATTGTACTATTAGATAATTTTGAATTTGCAATTGAACCTGCTAATTGTGTATTTGATACACCACTTGATTTAATTGTAACTTCTCCTGATGAAACACTAAAGTCTGCAGAAGCAAAACTAGCAGCTCCTTTTGCAGATGTACTTGCATCATCAATTGATACTGTAAATGTTGTATCACCGGATTGGTTAGCGGTAAATGTTGCTGAACCATTAATTGCTCCTGATGTTGCTAATGTTAATGTACCATCAGCTGCTGATGATAATCCTGTTAATCCTGATCCATCTCCTTTAAAGGCAGATGCTGTTACTGCACCATCAACGGTTAAATTAGTTTTTCCGGCATCATCTCCTTTTATTTCTACACGAGATAAATTACTTGCTCTACCATCAGTAATAAAAATACCTGTTCCGTTTGTATCAAAATCTCCAATTCGTAAAGTTTGAGTAGTACTACCAGAAATCACAGTAAGTGCATTTACTTTTAATGTTGGAACATTTACAGGTCCAATAAATCTTGCTGTATCATTTGTTTGAGTACCAATGGTAAAATCACTACCCATATCAACACCTAATATAGTTGGTGCAGATATTGAACCACCTAAACTTGTATCTGTGCCGGCAATTGTAATACCAGAATTGGCTAACTTAGCATTAGTAATACCAGAATTTTTTACACTGATTGTTCTTGCTGCAGAACCGTTATAAGTAGTTCCTGAATTTAGTTGAAGTGTTGAATTATCAACTGTTAAATTATTTAGGTTACTTCCTAAGGAAACACCACTAATCGTGCTATTTGCTAATTCACTATTTGCTAATCCTGTATCTAGACTTAGAGAAGATAGTTCGGCAGCCGAACCACTCACTATTATCTTTTTCCATGAAGCCATATATTATCCTCTATTTTCTTTGTTTGTCTTACATATATAAATATGCTGTTAATTTTGTTTTCTTTTAACTAGACTTGCCTAAATAGAATTCATCATCACTATTGTCATAATAGAATCCTCCGGCTCTAGCTGTTGGCGTGAAAGTAAATGCTCCTAATATCATTACACCTTCACTATTTGTTTTTATTGCATCAAAACTACCAGAACGTATTAGGAAGAAATCTTCAGATCCGCCGCCTCCTTTTATATTTAATGAACCTGAAAAAGAATGTGTATCTGTTAATGAGTCTCCAAATGCAGTTGAACCACTACTAAATGACTGGGTCATAAACATTATCGAAGATGATACAATATAATTTTCTGCTACTATATCACCATGTACTCTTATATCATCGCCGGTAATAGTTGCAATTTCTTTTGTACCATGATATAGTCCATAATTAGCTGAAGAGCTTATAATTCCGTTTTGAATACTAATATTTGCCATAGTTACATCTTCCTAATCATACATTTAATTAATGAACTATCACCTTCGGCTGATTCTAATGCTTGCGCAATAACTCTACCAAATAGATTCTTTTTGAATATGTATCCTTCTTTCGCAGCTTTACCATGGCCTGCTACATCTGAAGTAACTATATAATCTCCTTCTTCTACTTTACCTGTTACCAATACAGGTTCAGCTCCTAATACAATTGGTTCATCTTTTCCTTGTTTTATTACTCCCATTACCATATTGTCTTCTGATTTGTAACACGGAATACATTTACCATCTTTCCATGATACTATAGTACCAGTTTCTAATTTACCTATGTCTTTAGTTCTTAAACCAACTTCAAATACACCCCCAGTAGTTGTTTGTACTGAAAATACATCTTCAAATCTTCGAGTTGCTGTTCCTAATGTTCCAACGGTATCAGACGATGGCAATAAGTCTCGGCCAATTTCCATATCGGTATTTGTATCTATTAAATTAATAGATGCTGCAGTAATTGACCCTGTTACAATTAAATTATTTTGAATGTTTGTAACACCTGCAATATCCAACATATAATCATCGCCTGGACTTTGTGTTCCAATTCCTAATCTAGTATTATCTGAAACACCATCAGATGTTGCTGTTATAAATGAGAATCCTTTTGACGATAATCTTATCTTTTGTGTTCCATCATCATATAATAATAATCTACCTATCTTTTGATCAGCACTATTTGAACCATATCTAAAAATACCACCCATATGATTACCTGTAGGTCCTTCCAATGTAATATCACCTGCTGTTGTAGATGATCCACCAATTGTTAATGATCCTGTAATTTGGTGATTATCTCCGGCATCAAGTAAAAATCTTTGATTAGATGTACCTGTTACATCTGCAACACTAAATATTAGATCTCCTCTAATACCTGTTGCTCCTGCAGTATGAACTACAGATTTAATTGAAGCTGCTTCACCTGCAATTCTTGCATCAAATCCGGCTGATCCTGATTCTGCAACAAATCTAATAGATCCTATTGTATCTCCTGGAGAAGGTACTTCAATAAATCCTAACTCTTCTAATTGTTCTAATATTGAACTTTGTTTATCTGTTGTTTGTTCGTTAAAGAAAGTAACAGCTGCTGCATCATCGACAAACGTCTCTGCTCCAAAGAAAGTATCCATACTATTTTTACTAACAGATACTCCCCTAGAATATTTTAATATAACTTCACTACCAGTAGCAGCTGAAGCAGCATCTTTGTTGAAACTTTCTATATTTCCTTCTTCATTTATTTTAAGACCTTTTCTAGTACCTGGTCTTTGAAATTGTACTTCTCTTGCTGATACATCAAAATCTGTTTGAGGATCTTTTGTATTGAATCCAATTCTAGGTCTTCCATCACTACCAGTAATACTTGCTGATAAAAATAATGATGATGTTACGCCTCCTACTCCTAATGCAAATTCTTTTGATGCAGATATGATAACGGAAGTAGGATCTATAACTAATGGACTTTGACCTCTTAAGTTTTTGGTTCTTACCATGTTAGTTGTTACTACACCAGGCATATTATATGACTGCTCGTCCGTTTCATTACTAGTAAATATAAATCCTCTAGCACTATCATTTATTTGTATTCTAGTTCTGTTTGATGAAGCATCTACATCACCCAATTCTAATGCAGTTGCTGTACCAGCGATCATTCTGTTGTTACTTGAATCATGAATATTTGCAACATATCTTATTGTTGCAGAATGAATGTCTCCTGATGAACTAATTGTACCTGATGCTGTTATTGCTGGAGCAAATATGTCTCGAGATGCTGATATAGATCCACTTTCAAGTGTTATATCTGAACCTGGTATTTTGATTGCTCCCTCTACTATCAATATTCTTTGTTGTGGATTCACACGTAAGAAGTTGGTTGTATGTACATCTTCATCTGCATGAACTGCATTATTACTATCAACAAATGTTACAAAATGCTCTGCATCGCTATTGTCTTGAGATGTATAAACTTTGTTTGATGCTAATGCTCTAGATGCTGATGTAGCTGTTCCTGTCAATGTTCCTACAAGACCACCACTTGCACTTATTGCACCAGATGCTGTTATATTTCCTGTTACATCTAAACTTGTCCCATCAAAGGTTAGATTTGCTTCGCCATTAAGACTATCAGTATCTGTATAAGTTGCTATTCTATTATCAGCTCCATTAGCTGTTGATGTTATTGCAGCTGCCGAAAGACCGGTCAATCCAGATCCGTCTCCTACAAAAGCATTTGCTGTTATTGTTCCGCTAGAACTAATATTACCTGAAGCTGTTATATGGCTACTATTAAATTGAGTACCTTCTACATGTAATGCATTTGGATCGGCATTTGGAGCTGAACCACTACCTATAGTTACAAAGTCTCTTATTTTTACTCTATTTGTTGATGCATCTGAATGAAATGCATTTACAGCATCATCATGTGTAATTTTTACATCTATATCTTGATTTGATGCATTTAAGTTAATAGAATCTTCATCTACATTTAATACACCACTACCTTGTATAAAAATTACTGCTGCATTATCTGTAACCTTTAAATATTCATTTCCTGTTACTGATCCTCGTAATTGAATTTCTCCGGCAGCTCCTATTCTTGCAACATCAGATCCAAAAGTTAAACTTTCACTAATTATTAAGTTACCACTTGCACTTATATCAGCTGATGCTGTTATATGTTGAGTTGCACTATCACCTATTGTTATTGTAGCACCTCTCAATCTACTATGTTGATTATTCTGACCGTATATAATTCTAGTATTACCACCGTTATAAGTAATGGCAGACTTTCCTTGAATTTGATAAGAATTGGCTTCAACATCTCCTGTTGCATTTATATTACCAGATAATGTTATAGTACCATCATCAATGAATGTTGTTCCTAATGAAGATGATACATGTATTGATGCTGATATCGCATTATACGATGGTGGTGTATGTCCTAATACTCTTAAAATACTTCCGGACATTAAAGCAAATTCTGGAAAACTTTCATTTAATGAAGATTTAGCATATCCATAATTTGCTATATTAACTGTTGATGTAAATCTATTTTCTACTGCATTACTATAAAATAAAGGTAATGGATTAAAGTTGTTATAATTGTTTCCTATGAATACTCTATCATCACCACCATTAACAAATAATGCTCTAGAATTATCAGTATTGATTTGAAAATCAATATCATGGCCATTATTATTAACTATTATTCTATCGCTAAGATCATCTACAGTAAAGAATATTTTTTCAGAACCGCCGGTGCCACCATATATTTGAAGAAAGTCATTTTGAAGTACTATTCTATCATCTCCATTTGGTGAATGAGATATTGTCGAAGCTACCAATCTACTTGCACTTACATATCCTGTTGCAATTATATTGCTTCCTGTTATTTGTGCAAAGGTAACGTTACTTCCTGTTACTGCTAAATTACTAATATTTTGGTCGCCGGTATTTGTTCCTGTATTATTTGTTTCTAATGTTGATACTCTAGATGAAAATGATGAACTAGGAGCAACAAAAGATCCAGATATTTTTGCAATTAACGCATATGAACTTAAATCTTGATCTCCGGTATTTGTACCACTTAAATTAAGTGCTGTTATATTCCCGCTTGCACTTATATGACTTGAAGCTGTTATACTACCTATAAAGGTATGAGAATCGGACGCTTCATCTCCAAATATATTTGATCCACTAGTTTCAATTACAGATGCTGTAATAAATGATGATGTTATACTAGTTACATTTATAGAATTTGCAGTTACAGATGTGAATGTAACATTAGAGTTTGTATTAACAGCTTGTCCTACATTTCCTTCTAATGTAGTTACTCTAGTACTAAAAGATGAACTAGGAGCAACAAATGATTCGGATATACTTGTTGCTGTTAATGACCTTATCAGTGTTGCATTAGGACCTAATGATCCAGATATACTTGTTGCTGTTAACGATCTTATCAATGTTGCATTAGAACCTAATGATTCAGATATCTCTGTTGCAATTTGTGCTGATGATGATATTACATTTTCAGTATTTAGTTTGGTTTTAACTCTTGCATCTGTATAATATAAATTGGAAGATCCTTCTGATAAGTTATCTGTATCAAAGCCGGTCAATGATACTTGTGATGATCCACTAAATACTCCCTCTGCATTTAATTTTGTTTTTACTAATGAATCTGTATATCCTACTTTTGCTTCATTTGTAGTTATTCTTGTACTAAAACTTGCACTAGGTGCTATGAATGCTCCGGATATTTCTGTTGCAATTTGTGCTGAACCTGATAACAATGTTTTGTTAGTACTACCTGCTTCTACATTACTTAGTCTTGTTTCTAATGAAGAACTCAATGAGGTAACTGACCCAGATATTGAATTAGATGTTAATGATCTTATAAGTGTTGCATTAGGTCCTAATGAACCTGATATTTTTGCAATCAATGCATATGTACTTAAATCTTGGTCTCCAATATTAGTTCCGGTGTTATTTGTTTCTAACGTACTCACTCGAGTACTAAATGATGAACTAGGTGCAATAAATGCACCCGATATTTCTGTTGCAATTTGTGCTGAACCTGATAATAAAGTTTTGCTAGTACTTCCGGCTTCTACAGAAGATAATCTAGATTCTAATGAAGAACTTAATTCAACATTTTCAATTCGGAATGAAGTAAATGAACCTGATATATCAGTTGCAATTTGTGCTGAACTTGATATTATATTTATAGAATTAATAAAATCTAATGTATCTGCATCTGTATAAGATGTTACTCCAGTTAAACCTGAACCATCACCTGTGAATGAACTTGCTACAATTGTTCCGGATGAACTTATATTTCCAGATGCAGTTATATTTCCTGTTACATCAATACCACCTGCTGCAGTTACTAATTTTTGATTACCTTTAAAATATAGTCCAGCCCATCCTTCTTCTGAATTAGTTTTGAAAAGAAGTTCACTATCATTATCTAGAACCCTAAAGTTGATTTTATTGCCACCATTATTAATTGTAAGAGGATAAGGTGATGATGCATCTTTATCAAGAGTAATAAAAGGTAAGTTACCAGCATGAAGTTGAAGTTTATTATTTAAAAATTCAATATGTGTATCTTTATCCCCTGTATGTCTGATATATCGATTAACATTTACATCTCCATCCACATTAACACTACCAAATGAACCTGTTCCATTTGCACTTAAATTTCCAGATGCAGTTATATCTCCTGCAGCAAATATGTTATTGGAAGCAGATATCGAACCACTTTCAAGTGATATACTCGAACCTTGTACTAATAATTTACCTTCTATTGTTACAAATCTTTTCGATGGATAAACTTGTAAAAAATTATTTGTAAATACTGATTCAGGAGTTGCTGTTGAATTATTGCTATCAACAAATGTTATAAAATGTTGATTTTCTGAAGTTGTTTGTATAGTATCAACTTGATCCGCTGTTCCTGCATTACCAGTTATATCAGTCTGATCTCCTGTATTTGTACCACTTAAATTAGAAGCTATTATAGTACCACTTGCTGATATATTTGCTGAAGCTGTTACATTAGTAAATGGCTGAATAATATTATCAGCCGTAATTGTATCTTCTACCGATCCTGGAGTTCCTTGTGGACCTGTTGCACCTTGTGGTCCTGTATCGCCTATTGAAACTGAAGTTGAATCTACACCAGTAATACTAACAGATGTGCCAGTATTGTTATTTGTAACAGTAATCTCATTTTCCGCAGATGTTACTGAAACCGTATTCTCCGTTGTATTAATAGTAGTAGCCATATATATTAAACCGTTACTTCTTTACTTAGTTTAACTTTTCCTTCAATCAATCTAGTTACATATTTTGAACTTTTATTCTCAAGTTCTAAATCATATCTTGCTTCACTAAATGTAAAGAGTGAAGAAGATGCTGCTGAGATAAAAATTCCTATACTTCCAGACGCTAATGGTGTTGTACCATTTGAACCAGAAAAATTTAAACCTGTTCCATCCGAATCTAATGAAGATGACAAAGAACATATTAAATCTCCACCATAATCTGTACGTATTTGCATTCGGCCAGAATATGAAGATAAATCTACTCTATCTCCATTGCTATCGCTCCAGACTAGTTCAAAATCGGTAGTGGCACCTTGTTCTATAAAAAATGTGTATTTGCCTGCTGCCATATAAATTCCCTTTCTTATAAATATGTAGATCTGATAGATTACACTTTTATTTTAGTGGTATCCGTTTAATAATTCTAATAGATCATCTATTGCTCCATGTCTATGAGAATCTTCTAATACACATTTGAATACATATTGTGAATTTGTTAGTTTTGCCATATCATGATAGGCTGACCAATTCTTATCTTTCAAGTCTATCTGATATGAATCACCACAAAAGATCATTTTACTATCTTTACCTAATCTTCCAATACTCATTGCTAATTGAGATCTACTTAAATTTTGAAATTCATCTACAATAACAACTGCATTATCAAATGTTCTTCCTCTAAAATGTGCTAAAGATACTAATTCAATTTGTTCTGACTTTTCCATTTTTTCTAATATCGCCGGCTTGTTATATACCTTTCTCATATTAGAACGAATAGGCACTAACCATGGTTCCATCTTCTCTCTTTCTGAACCAGGTAAAAATCCATTATCCTCTGTTGATATAGTAGGCCTTGTAATTATTATTTTATTAAATTGTTTTTTGAAAAACTGATCTAATGCTATTTGTACTGCTAATAGTGTTTTACCACTACCAGCCTTTCCTACTACAAAATTATAAGGATGTTTTAAGATTTGTGTTTTTGCCTTTTTTTGTTCTTCCGATAATGATATTGAAAATCGTACATTACCTTTCGGTGGACTTTTAACCATATTATCTTTTACTGCCATACATGACTCCGTTAATGTTAACTATTTAATATAAATATCTACTTGAGCATGTATAGTCAAAAAAAGACCCTCCGAAGAGGGCCTTTTAATATATAAGTATTATCTAATTAACTATTAGAGTCTGTTCAATCCATGAACTAATACTTTACCATAGAATTCTGGTCTTACCATTTTCTTAGCATAACGAGTCATAACACCTTTTCTTGGAGTAAAGTTGTCTGGATCATATACTAATGGAGTCATAATAAGTGGAATATATGGAGAATATACAGCACCTGTTTCTAGGAACTGAGAACCTCTATATCCCATTAGAATTGCATTTTCAGTCATATATGGGTTTTTGTAAACTTGGAATCTATTATTAATAGCACCAACTTTTTGTACACCCATTGCAAACTGCATTTTGTCACCATCTGTATCAGCAGCATATCCTGGAATAGATTCTAAGATTGTTGCAACAGTTGGAGAACAAACAAGGAAGTTAGCTCCACCTCTTAAAGTTAATTGGTGAATCTTGTTACTTACTTTTTGTACTTGAGTTCCTAAAGTTTGGAACCATGTACCTTGGTTGTAAGCTTGACCTGCTGTTGCATCATCAACGAATTGGTTTGTTGCTGAATCAAATTTGAATCCGATTCTAGCTGACCAATGAGCAGTTGTTTGTGCATTGTTCATCAACATGTCTAAGATTTCAAGATCAATTTCTTGAGATACATACTCAGATAACATAGAAGTCAATTCAGCTTCTGCATCAATTGAGTGGTATGCATTCAAG
>Ga0163109_10001498_pt1 | contig 18432 bp, 21 predicted proteins | sample CRUFie1St13metaG_FD_108704 | JGI IMG/M metagenome (GOLD analysis project Ga0163109, IMG submission 108704) | Marine microbial communities from the Costa Rica Dome - CRUD Field 142mm St13 metaG | ecosystem: Environmental > Aquatic > Marine > Oceanic > Photic zone | place: Costa Rica: the Eastern... | reverse complement strand
GATCAAAAGAAACGTCTGTAGTAATTCTTTGGTCTCTTCTTCCGTCGTTGCCTACGTCTGGCCCTGAATAGCCGGGTATTGTCAAGTTATCTTTTTCATCTATTTCTGATCCAAAAGGTAATGTTTCACTAGCATAACTATTGTCAACATTAAACCTGTTGTTTCTTTTTAGAGCCTCAATAGATGCAGCAACAAGAAAGTCTTTTGGATCGCTAGCTTCTTCTGGGATTAAAACTTTACCCAGCAAGTCATTTGCAGTTCTAGGGCCGCCAGGTTGGCCGTCTCCTCTCTCTGCACCGTCAATTTTACTTATGAGTTGATCAAGCTCGTCAACTGGAGACGCAGCTGTGCCAGTTGAAGGATCGTCAAAATATCCGGTGTTGCTGTAACTCGACAACATTGAATCTTGAACAGATCCTTGTGTCACGAAAGGCTGACCTAAGATAAAACCGCTAGGATCTTGCAGAGGTTCTCCTCTTTTTCCTGCGTATGTTTCGTTGTTTCCTCTACCAAAGATATAGAGATTTTCTTCTCTCTCCGAGATAAAATTTAAAAACCTACCTGTAAGGCCAGCGTCAGCATCACTTGCATCAAATCCAATTAGAGGCTGGCCAGTATTTGTCTCAAGTCCTAAACCTGAACTATCACCAAACGCGGCCACACCGTCAACAGTATAGCTGACCATACCGTCAGGATTTTTAAACCCAGTAGGTAACGTTTCACCTCTTAAAAAATCTTTGAAAGTTTCTCTTGCCATCCGAGTTCCTTAATCTGTTCTTTGAACAGCTGACCTGCTCTTTTTCTTCTAGCGGGATCACTTGATATGCTTTCCACACTTTTAAGTAAAGGTTCAAGCTCTTTCACGACCTCATCTAAGTAAATATTAATCTCTTCAATTTCTTTTTCAGACATTCCTTCACAAAAAGCATCTTTCTGTCTTGCGAGTTCATCAATAATTTTCTGGTAGTGTTTCATGTTTTCCCTAAGAAGTCTTCACGTAAGCAAATGATCGATTGTCTGATGTTCTTGTTGAAGGTGCTAGCAAGACTTCAGCAAGCATTTTCTTGTCTATTTCAAGTGTCACGTTAGTTGTCTGATCTATGTTTTCCATGCCATTTTGAATTGCATCTACAATTGCGACCTTAATCTCTTCAATTACTTCTGTCATAGAAAATTCTTCTTTATTTTCAGTAGCTAAATTTTTAGACAATTCTTCTAGTGCATTAATTTCTTCATTTAAGTTTACGTCAGCAGACAAAACAGTGTTGATTTCTTCAGGTGCGAGCCCCATCAAGTCTACGAGTGCTCCTTCCTGAGCACGTGTAAGTGCGTCTATTTCTAGGTTCTGTTCAGCAAGATAAGTTTTTAGAAACTCGCTTCCTTCTCCAACAGGTTTAAATACTTTAGGTAGCGATGCAGGTGACCATGACTCACTAGTCACATCGTGCAAATCTTCATAACCTTCTTTGTAGGGGTCAGATATGAACGGAGCAGTTTCTTGCATGTATCCAACAAGATACTTAGTGCCTTCTTCAATTGGTCTGTAAATTTTAGGCATCGAGCTTGGCGAAAACAGATCTTGAATGAACTCAAACAGTTTATTTATTGCTTTTTCTGTCCCACCTGTCACAGAATTGATTGACTTCTCGAGAGATCCAAGCATCTTCTCACCAGCTTCAATACCTTTTGCTACTGTTGACAATTCTGTTTGAATAGCTCCTTCGACACCCGCTGTGTACATTTTAAAGCTGCCCTTTGTTGCCTCGTTGAGCACCTTACCGAATGCTGATTGGTTACCAAGCGACTTTATCACTTCGCCAGAATAGCCTGCCATGGCTTCTGAGTGTTTGTTAATCTGAGATGCGACTGTAAGGAATCTTTGATCTTCTGCGATTTGAGCTAGTCGTTCACTTGACCTCTGGTACTTGAGCGTCGTCTGGTCTAGAGTTTTTTCTCTATCTTCTTGTGATTGAGTAGCAGCTTCTCCTGATGCTTGAAGCATGTCTGCTTGACTAGTCAAAGCGTTGTTAGCGTTCATTAACGTCTTGAGTTCGCTCATTGGAATGCTTAGAGACTGAGCAAGTGCCCTTTGCTTTGTATTTGACATCGTCTCAAAATCTTGACCTTGGGCTAAAAGATCTTCTCTGAGCCTTCTTGCAAAACCTTCTGGATCTTCATTAGCGAGAAACATGTACTCTTGAGCGTCTATTTGAATGTCAAAAAGAGAACTTAATAGATTTGCTTTTTCAACAGCACTTCCAAAGTCTCTAAATCCTGAAACAACATTTTGAAATGTTCCAGTCTGCATGCCTACTTCTTTAAGAGAAGCAGCTAATCGAGTGGCGCCGGCGACGCCGATGTTTGTAAAGAAGTCCATGTTCTTCACAAGTTTAGTTGTGTCATCAAGAAGATCTTGCATTGTCACACCAACTTCTCTACCTACCATTTCTGCGTGACTTACAAGATCATCAAGAATCTCTGTGCTGACTTTTCCTGTCTGTGCAAACTGAACATTGATTAACTCTGCAACACCTTCAGCTTCAATTCCTGTTGCTTTTGAAAATTTGACAACGTCTTTCATGTTGTCGCCAGTTATTTGCTTCACTGCCTGGACGTTTTGGTTTGACAATGCTGAAGAGAAATTTTGGAAATCTTCTACTAGGTCAGCTAAGTTACCAGAAGTTATCTGCATCATATCGCCGCCAGCATTAAAGTCGTCTCTTAAAGATGCAAATATTTGTAATTGACTTTTAGCAAACTCATTTGTAATGCTCGAAAAATCAACTTCTGCAGACATATCCTCGATGTCTTTAAGACCTGCACCAAATGTTTGAATGAGACCACGGTTCATCCTAGACATCTCGTTGTTTTGCAAGTTTGCGGCGTTATCAAAAGCTGCCTTGTTGACGGCTATTAGCTTTGCGCCAACGCCAAGAACCTTGTTCATTATCACATTTGCTTGCGCGTCGACCTGCGCTTCTGGTATTGTCAGAGCATCTGCCAAAGGAGAAACCCCTTCAGGTGCTCCTCCGGGCGCACCGGTGCCGCCTAAACGAGTCGTGGGTGGCGGCGGAGACTCATCAATTCCACCTCGTCGACCTCTTGCTCCAGCGCCTCTTCCTGAAGAAAAATAGTCGTCAAAACCCCTTCTAATCCCTTTAGAAATAGCTTCAGTAAGATCTGCCATGTCTGAGCTGTCTAGAGCCATGTTTTCTCCTATTTTTAAATAGGTCTACTTAAATTTTTTGATTAATCATTTTTTCAAACTTGTCTAAGCTTGACATGTCGGGTGAAGATTGAGAATTACTTGATCTGTTTTCCATTGCTTTTTTCTTGTCTTCAAAATGCTTTGACAGTCGTTTTACGTACCATGTTCTGTATCGAACTGGTAATCTTCGCAATTCTGTGTATGACATACCCAGATGCATCTGAAGCAGGAAGCACTCTTCTAAGAATGCCTCTCTCCAGTTATGTACTGGGCCAAAAAAACTCTGTAGTTATAGGAAGCGATATGTCACTAACTGTGCCGCAATTTTGGCATGTCATGCTATGCTTCATATTGATACCTGGTTCGTTTTCAACAATAAACGCTCTCAATTTTTTTGAGTCAAAAGCTGGCATATTCTTAATAAAGTGCTTAATTTTGAGTCTGTCTCTAATACCATCAACTGATGTGATTGTGCTTTCTAAGTAAGAGGTTATGTTGTTTTCTATCTTTGAACCTAGAGCTTTCGTTTTGTTTTTGCTTTCTATCCCTCTTCTTCTTTCCTCGCCGCCTGTCAAGTATTTAAAAGTTACTTTCTTCTTTGTCACAGGTAGAATATATTCAAAATCGTTAGTACCTGGCGCTGTTGGTTCTATTTTAAGCCTATTAATTTCAAGAGAAGATAAATCTGCTTCAAATTTATTGTTATGCCCACAGTTAGGACATGACGAAGAAGCCTTATAAGAAGGTCCGTATCCGGTGACTCTAATACCTACCATTAAAGAAATTCTATCTCCAAGTATTAGATCTTCTGGGTTTATTGATTTATCAACAAGACATGACTTAATCAATTGTGAGATAACTGTGCCTTCTTTATGAAATGCGGGTGAAGCAAGAATATCTTCTTCATGCGCAGTCATTGACTTAATTTTCAGTGTTTCTCTATTGTACAAAACTGAGTCTGGATTATATAGTGAACCACGTGAAGGAAGAGGAATAGCTTCGACTGGCACCTCCCATCCAAAATCTTCCTTCATAATGTTTTGACGAATCATGCCGTCGGGTGTTTCACCCATTAACTCTGTTTTTGACATACTTACTCCATAAAAAAGCGATCGTACTAAATATACGATCGCTCAGTATGTCAGTAAAACTATTTTTAAATCAGAATTGCAGGACGCAGTTATCAAACTTAATTGTCATGTCAATCATCTGAACATCATCACTGTTGTAATCAAGTGTCTGAAAATTGATGTTTGTGAGCAAGCAACCTTTAATGTCCCAGAGCTCAACAACTGTGCCAATTGGATCTAGCATCTTAAGCTGGATGTCTCTCTTATAAAAGTCAGCGTAACCTGCGCGACCAGAAACAGACTCGTAGTGAGTCCTAATCCACTCCATAACCTGCTGAGCACCTGAGGGTGCGATCGGATCGTGTATGGTGACAGATAAATCGCCAAACTCAAGCTTACCTGACACTCTACGATAACTGTTGATAAAGTCTATTTTCTTATCTGTGAGCGTAATTGTAGGTCTGTTTGCCTTAGCAATTAAAAATGCGTCGATGCCTTCAATTGCAAGAACCCACCGATAATTTCTTTTAGGCTCAAATTTGTTTGGTAACATATCTGTGACTGATAGTGTTTCTGCCATTTATAACTCCTCAATATAATATATAGGTTTTTTAGATAGTTGTTCCAGCATTTGTCACAACAAAGTCGAGAGCAACAAACTCGATAGCTCTTGTGGGCTGCAAGAAGATTTTTCCTCTAATCGTGTTGTTTTCAACATCTGCTTGGGTTGTTGTTGTTGTGTCGATTATCACTTTGAACCTATCAACACCTTGTTTCTCTTGAACTGATTGAAGAATTGGGTTAACAAGACGTGAGAATCTGTCAAGTGTTTCTGATCTGTTAGGTTCGAATAGAAGTGTGTTTGCTACACCGCGCACCTTTCTTCTAACATCTATGAGCAATCTTCTGATGTTGACTCTATCGAGTGCAGAATTAGCAGCAAGTAGTGTCTTCTGTCCCCATATTGCTAGAGGTCTTCCTGGATATTGAGCCAGCGGGTTAATGTCTGCATCATAGAGATCATCAAGGTTTGTTCTGTTTAAACTAACACTTGTACTTTCTACAGCATTTAGTGCACCACGTGTGAAGCCGGCTGGTGCAAACCAAGGATGACCTATTCTATCGTTAAGAGAGAAGGCACCAATTGTTACAACTGACGGTGGAACAGAGACAAGTGCTCGAGTGTCTGGGTCGGTAACTGTTACATCAGGGAAGTAAGCAGCTGCAAACGATGAATCAAGTGCTCTGTTCTTAAAGGCGGTAACTGTGTTTGCGACGTGAGGATTTTGAACAGAAGAAGTAATGACAGAGTTAAACTGATCTCTCTCTTCAATATCCATGATGAGCATTGCATCAAATCTATTTTCCATAGCGTCAATTGCAAAGTCTGTGACAGACGAGTGGCGAATTCCTGGTACTGTGAGAAGTTGGATATCCACGTCAGACGTTGAAGCCATGATGTCAATAGCTTTTCTATAAGCAGCTACTGTAGGTCCTGCTGTACCGCCTTGGTTTGTAGAATCATCAATTTCTCGCTTAGCTGCGTTATTAGTTAAATCGCGCTTATCTTTGTTGAATATTTCAACACCATTGAAACCGCCCTGCATAGGAACTGTATACTTAAGGTATTTTCTATTTCCGACTATTTTCAAGTCGTCCATGGTCAATCCTCTAGTTTTGTTATCTTCGTCAGCAGATATTACTCCATTTCTGACATATGATGCGCTTAACCACTGATCTGGGTCAGCAAAAGTATCTGATCCTGTCCTTACAAGAATCTTTTCTAAGCTGAATCTGTTGTTATTAAAGCGATCACAGTCTAAAACTGAACCGTTCTGGTCGACAACGCCTGGGTTGTTACCTACCGAGAAGTTAATTGCATCTTTTCTGTGGTTAGGAAAGTGCTTAACAAAAGTAAATAGTGACTGATCAAATGGTGTATTAGCGTTTGGCGTAGTTGAATTTTCAACTCTATTAGGCTGCATACCCCAGTAGAGTGAAGAGTCTGATCTTTTGCTCAAACCTGTGCCTTGTGCAACAGTTCTCCTGTATGGGAAAGGAGGTTCAATGATTCGTTGATGCTGGCCAGAATTAGTATCTGAATCGTGCCTAGCCATTTTAACACCATTGAGAAGACTACCTGAAGTAACTAAGTGATTAGGGCCTCTGTAACCCATGGGCAAGGCATCATCAGGTACTTCGTTCTTTTTCAAAGCATCAGAAATTTGAACTCTAATAAATCTAGATCTAACAGGATGTGTACCGTCTACTACTATTTTTTGTGATTCTATATCAGCATCAAAATTGTAGAGTATTTCTTGATCACCAATTGCTCTTCCGACAAAGCGAGAAGATCCTGGATCTAAAGATAATCCTCTAAAAGACTCGAAAACTTTTCTTTCATCATCAGTATCGTTAAAGTCTCTAACTAGCAGATCGAATGTACCGTACTCGTCACTATCAGAAGTAGATTTTACTATATTCTCTATTGATATTTTAAATCTAGAAGAAAGACCTTCACCTGCAGATAGTGCTTTGACTCTGAAAAGGTCGTAGGGAACTGCACCGTAGCCCTGAGATATTATAAAAGGTGTCATTGCATGTGAGAAACGATCTTCAAAAGATTCATACACGGGAACTGTTGAAGACTCCGCACCTGCACCCGCGGCAACTCTTTCAACTGAGGAGGTGAGGAGCATGGCAATTGGCTCCTCATCATTCTGATATTTTTCTGCAGCCATCGCGCCTGAACCTGTGACGACTGCGATGTTCGGGTGTATGTCGTAAGAACCGTAAAGGAAGTGACCTTTTTCTTCTATTTTGAGTGGGTCTGTGTTGAAAACATTAGCAAAGTAATTGTTTGCAGTCATGTCAAACGAAGCTGTTATTACTGTCGGACTAGCAGTGGTACCCTTGTAGCCGTTCATGAGCAACACAAAGTCTTGTGCGCCTGCAGTTAACTTGACAGAGCCAGATGTGAAACCTCTAACAGTTGAGGAATCTGCTGTGCTTGCCGGGGCGTTGTTATCTACGCCGTTCTCGTTTCCACTTAAAGCTAAGATAACGCCGCTTGGCGCAAGAAGGACACCTCTAAGAATTGCTGATGATGAAACAGAAGTTTGAATACCTGCATCACTAAATATTGTTGAACCATTTGACTCAGACATAAAGCAACCGAGAAAGTATGTCCGACCGTGACCAGCTCCGCCTGTGTTAGCGAACGGGTTGTTACCAACAATTCCGTTATCTTGCACAATTGATTGTCCTACGACGAAACCTGCGTTTGTTACGTTTCCTGTCGCTGAATCTCTCTTTTTTCCGTCACCTGCTCCTAAAACTCTGACATAAGTTACAGCTTGCGCGTTTTTCAACCATTCGTTGACCGCGATAGGCCCAAATTTTGTACCGTCAGATGCACCATACGCTAACTTAAACTCACCGTAATTTGCAAAAGTAAGAGGCACGAAAGCAGGACCTTCGAGCGCTGTACCAACAATACCTGCAGGAACACCGGTAGGACCAGTAGGAGTAGGTCCAGAAAGATCTATTTCTCTTGTGCTTACACCTGCTGATTTAAAAGTTAATTCTGCCATTTAGTTTCTCCATATATCCTTTTATAATTATTCAAAACTTACGCCTGAATTGGTAATAATGAAATCTATTGCAATAAATTCTGCTGCTCTTGTTGGGACAAGCACAATTCTTCCATTAAGTCTATTTTGTTCTGCATCTTCTGCAGTGTTGTTTGAAGAATCCATTATAACTCTGAAAGAGTCAATTCCTTGATTAGACTGGATTCTAGCCAGGCGAGGCTTTGTTGAATCAATAAATCTTTGTCTAGTAACAGGTGTGTTCTGTTCAAAAATTAAACCGTTTGCAATGTCTGACACAATTCTCTTAACTTCTAGCAACATTCTTCTGACGTTTACTCTATCTAGCGCAGACTTTGCTTGCTGTAGAGTTTTCTGTCCAAATATCACAAATCCTCCGTCTGGGAATGAAGCGATAGGATTAATTCTTGTTTCATACAAAACGTTTCTATCTTCTGCGTTTAACCGAACCTCAGTGTTTAAGACCGAATCTAGTGCACCTCTGTTAAATCCTGCAGGTGCAAACCACGGGAAAGCTACCCTATCGTTGAAACCAAGCGCTCCAAGAGCAGCTACGCTAGCGGGTACGTTTACTGCATCGCCGTTAACTTCATCATTGATAATTACATCTGGAAAGTAAACAGCTGCGTAGTTGTTGTCGAGAGCTCTTCCTTCAAACTGTTCAGCGGTTTTTCTTACATTAGGTCGAGTCGAAGATCCATCATACAGTCTTGTAAGATCATCGCTAAATGGAGGAATATCCATTAAGTATATGGCTTGACTGTACTCTTTTGTTTTCTCCATCGTATGATCAGTAATAAAAGAGCTTCTTAAGCCCGGAAGTGTCACAATATTGACTCTTGAAGCAAAAGGATCTGTAAGTATTGAAACTGCTGTTCTGTAAGAGCTTACAATATTGTTTTCTTTCCCAGCACCCGGTGAAGAGACAGCCGGCAAGTTTTCATACCCAGCAGCTCCTCCAGTCGCTTTGCCTCCAGAGGCAACGTCAGAAGACTTATCATTCATAAGTCTTTGGTCTCTATCGAGGATGTTTAATCCGTCAAAACCTCCGTACATCATGTTAGTAAACTTCATGTATTCTGTAAACTTATTGAAAGCAGTGGCGGACTTAGCAGCAGCCAAGCTAGCAAATGTTAGCCTATCTAGCGCTCCGTCCTTGATAGTGTATCTAGGCTTTTGAACTTTACCATTTCTGATGTACGCTGCCTCTACCATGTGTGCTGAGACTGAACCTGTTATTTGATTTTGCAAAGAAACTGCGTCATCTAGGTTTTGAGTAGCTGATGATGGTTGATTGAAGAAAGCTACTCTTGAAAGTGTAAATTTGTTGTCATTGAATAAGTCAACAGAAGAGCCAGATAGTAATAAGTCTGATTTTTCTACACCTAAGAACTTAGAGTAGGAATCTAATAGTTTGTTTCTTTTTCCAGATGCATTTGCTTGCAAAATAGGGTTTGTAATGTCTTTTGATGAAGGGACAGACTCAAATTTTATACCAAAGAAAAGTCTAGAGTCAGCTAGCTCCAAGATACCTGGATCCCCTGTAAAAGCAGGAGAACTACTAACAGATCCTCTTGAAGCTTTAAATCTGAGAGGTACTGGAGGAAGTATAGATCTCTGTAATGCTGAACTGCCGACGCAACCTAATCTAAGTGTTGATGCATGGTCACTTCCACCTGCAAGAGTTGCGGAAGAGTCTGTAAGTGAAGTCGTTGTCTTAATGAGAGGAAGCCCTCTGAATCCAAAAGGAAGAGCGTCCGCCGGGACCTCGCCGTCTTCAACAGCCGCATTCATGACAATCCTAACGAAAGAAGATCTGTTTGGTCTCTTACCTGAGACGTTCACTCTTCTTTCAGATTCAGTCTCTGCATCAAAATTAAACACAGCTTTGAAATCACCAATCTTAGTAGCGACATAATCATCATCACCTGGATTAAGCGTGCAAAGAGGATACTGCTCAAGAATTTTCATGTCAGTGTCAGTATCTGTGTAGTCTCTCACTAAAACTGTAAAAGTTCCATAAGGATTCTTGGGATCTGTTGATCTTCTTAAGTTAGATATTGAAATTTTAACTCTTCTATTTCCTGCAACACCATCATCAATTGACTCAAAGTGAAACAAGTCATACTCTGTGTCACCAAATGGTTGCGAGATAAACGAAGTGCTTCTCGAAGGACGATATCTTGTATCAAATCTTCCGTAAAGTTCTGTAAGCGGAGAACCTAATAATCCTCCAGACTGGACTCGGGCATCTGATCCTGACGTGATACCTACGCTACCTGCTGCAACCTTTACTTTTGCAATTTCTGATTCAATTGGAAAGTCTGCGTAGAGCAAGTGCTGCTCGGCACCAAATCTGTCTGGATTGGTGTTGAGAATTTTTCCAACAAAGTGTTGACTTGCCGGATCTAGAGAAGCCGTATAGATCCTAAGCCCAGCTTGCCCTTCATCGTTTCCGTACAAGGATCCCATTGACGAAGAAAGTATTATCTTGAATGTACCTTCTTCAGAACTGCCGTCATAACCACTTATTGTTGCAATATCGTCGCTCACATTTGAGACTGAGTATGACTGATTATGGTCTAAGACCATGACTCTAGATCCTGTGGCTGTAAGTATCATTGATCTTACAAAGTGCATGTCGCCTGTAGATGTTACAGAGCTGTTGTCAGTAAGTACTGGATAACCTGCTGCCTCATTTGTCCCCTGTGTATGAATTGCTGTTAAAAACTGAACTGTTCCGTTGTATCTGGTATCAGATCCTTCTACTCTAGAACCTGAGAGTCTGAAGCCTGCGTTTTTAACAATACCTGCAGTTTGTGTTAGAGAAATTTCTGATGTCGTAGCGTTTGCACCTGCCCCTAACACTCTAATGTATGTAAGAGCTGTTCTGTTTTTTAACCACTCGTTAGCTGCATAAGGACCAAACCTATCAGGGTCTAGAGAACCAAATTTTGATTCAAAATCAGCAAATGATCCCACAGTAACTGGCACAAACGCAGGTCCCTTTATTGAAGTTCCAATTACTCCTGCCGGGGTGCCTACAATCTCTGTAGTACGCTGAGTGAGATCAATCTCTCTCTCAAAAAAGCCCGGAGATCTGAAAGTTTGTTCTGCCATCAATTTCTCCTAAATTTTCTATTATAACTATGTTTCGAATTCTTAAACATCTCTTTAATTATGAATCAATTGACTCAATTTCCTCTAATAATTCAGAAGAGGCGACAGTCTCACCTGTTCTTTGATTTCTATGTCTTACTTTTGAAAATTCAGTCTTTGTACTATTGGTAAAAGGATTGACAATTTTGTTTTCAAGAACTTCTCTGCTTTGTCCTCTTTGCAGTTGATTCTCTTTTATGTTTGTAAGATCTTGAAGTACATGCCTTTTAACCTTGTCTCTCTTTCTCTCAGGCTGATAATCAATTACTTCTGCTTCTCCTTGAGTTACACCAAAACTAATTTCTGGTGCAGATATGTAGCTTCTCAATAGTTTTGGCATACCCGGGTGTTTAGGATTGATAATGTAACCTGGAATGGTAACTGTGAAACTGTGTTTAATAATTCTTTCACTCTCAGTAAATTCATCTAAATTAGTACCGGAATTTGAGAAAGGACCTGAAAAGAAAGCTACTAATTCATATCCTCCTTCTGTCAACATTGGTATTTCTTCACCCTGCCCGGTAAAATTAAGTAAAAGCGTTTCAATCATTTGGTTTGATTGCTTCATGTACTGCGTCCAAAAAATCACATCATAAGTTACAGCAACAAATTCTGGATAAGGTATTTCAATAATTTCAAACATGTTGCGGCCCAAATCTTCTTTCAGCGATACTTCTGCAACACTAGAAAATCCTAAATTTGCAGAAGATCTTCTGGTAGAGACAGACTCAGGTCTTGCTGCAAAACCCGGAGTAGGGTTGTTTAGAATAAAATTGTTTTTTGATGATACATTTTTTTGGCTTTTGAGTCCCTGTTTGTTAATAATATTTTGATACTTTCTATCTCTTTCGCTAAGTCTATATTTGATTATATAGCTTTCTTGTTCTCTAAAAGCTATAGCAGTTCTTTTGTTTGCTTGAGATGGTGAAAAGTCAATATTTTGTCGCATTATTGAAACTAAAGGTAAGATTAGAGCGTTTTCACTGTCACGAATAGGGTTCTTTCTTCTTGTCAAAGCAAACCTTTCACCTGAAGCGAAAATAACTGGCACTTTTTGAATTGATCCTTTGTGTTTTACTTCAAAAGAAATTTTCTCATCAAACAATTTAAAGATAGCTCTATCAATATCGGCTATTCCTACTGAGGGTATGTCAAAGTTTTCTGGTGCATTATTACCATCAAAACTTTTTATTATCTTCTCACCTTTTGGATCATTTGGATTATGAGTCATTTTTAATCCTCATCATAGAATGCAGATCCTACGTTACTAGAATCTCCTTCAGGCGAAACTTCTTTTGGACCGGTGATAGGTCCTTCAAGTACACCTCTCTTCTGGAGTTCTCTAACATCACCTGTTTCACCAAGTTTGTTGTTCTTGGCACCACGCTGTTGCACAAATGTATTTTGAACAGCATCTGCATCTGTAAATTCTTCGGATGTAGGGCCAAAAACTTTTGATATGAACTGACCTTTTCTTGACTGCTTGCCTGTTATTGTAATGTATTGTTTATTTTCAATTTGCCCAAATATGATATTTGTCGCCGGGCTTTTAATTACTTCAAAAAATATTGTGCCGTAAGAAAAGAAGTCACCTTCTAATATTTCTATCCCTTTGTCAATTAAGTCTCTAGACTGTATGTAAGCTTCAACTGTGTAGTACTCTTCTGAACCAAATCTATTTGTTCTAATTTCTTGAGGAAGGTACTTGACTAAGCAGTCAATTTCAATTGGATTTTCAAATACTTTGTCTGGAGATTCTTCATATACATCGTGGACTTTGGATTTGATCTCACTAATGGGAAAGTAGTAAATTTTTTGACCTATCACATCCTTTACAATTTCTTTGGCAACATCATTGATGAAGTTAATTTCTCTTGGTGTTATAAAAACTCTGCCCATTTCTTACCCCATAAATATTGCTTTGCCAAGTGGCATAGGTACGTACCGAAGCTGTTTGTTCATTTGTTCTGCTCTTGTTGACTGTATTTCAATCAGCTTGTCGTAAGTCATTGTTTCAAGCATTTCTTTTAGTTGTGTTTTTAACTCTTTCTGATCTTCGCGACCTTGTGATATCAAGTCTCCTCCGTTTAGTGTGACATCTCCGCCAGGAATAGGTATGTTTCCAAATTTTGATCGAACAATTCCTAGCTGTTCTCTACTCAGCGCGAGTGTATACTGTCGTATCCATTGTCGCCCGATTGAGTTGATTTTTTTGTATTCTATGTTTCCAAAAGGCAAATTTGACATATTTGAAACACCTGTAATAGTCGCGTCTTTGTAAGCAGGTGACGTTGGGTCCGGATATTGGCGCACTCTTATATAAAGTTTTTTCTCTGTTAACGAAGTTGGAGTTGGAAATATTCTAATTTTTGTTCCGCTTATTTCATAAGAGTAATTTGATCTTCTTACACGGTTAGATAAATCAAGCTGGCCTGCTCTAAGAATATCTTCGAAAACAGGTAGAACATAAAATATTGTCTCTGGAGTAAATGACTCAAAAGAGAATTCATTATTCAAGTAATTGATTGCTGAAGTTGTATCAAAAAATCTATAAGCAGCTTGTGGGTTGAAGTGAAAAACTTCGACTATTTTAAGTTTACCCTTAGCATCGTTGAATATGGCATTGTCATTAGAATCTTTTAACTCTGTGTACATATCATAGTCTTGACGGCCAGACTCTAATGCAATTGAGCCTGACACTGTGTTATAAGATCCTCCGACACCTGCTTCCATTGCGTAAGGTTCAGCAAATCTAGATAAATACTCAAGGTTATCTCTAATAAATTTTTCTTCGCTCCCGGAAGCTATGTGAGGATTATCAGCGCTACCTGTTGGAAACCCTAAGTAATTTACAAGTTGAGATTTTGCTTGGTATTGGTTAAGTATTGAACTATACTCAAGTGTTGATTCTTCAAAATTTGCAAAAATTTGTTTCTTAGTTAGTTCGACACTTAAAATATCATCGCCCATTTTTCTCTTGACAAAAGTGACAAGATTATCAGCTTCAGTTGAAAAAGACGAGTCATTGTCAAAAATCCCAAACGGTGTTGCGTTAGAAGTATTTGCAAATGTTGTCACAAAATTCTCCAGTCAAGATTGTTCTTAATATATATGTTGAAGCTTTTTGATTTGCAAATTTACTCTAACAGATTTCAACTAGCGTCATCCTTGTAAAGGTCAGGATCAATAGGCTCCTTTTTAAGGGCTCCGGCTTTGTTTCTCTCAAACCACTCAGCAGAAGATTCATCTGTTTTAATAGGCCCGCCTGCAGCCCAAGTGTTGCATGTTCTGGCGCTGTGGCACTTAAAGTGATGCATCCAACAGTAACCCAGTACCCCAAATTCATCAGCAACAGGTTCAGAAGTAATTGCTGGAATGCATTTGTCTACCATCTTGGGTGATCTGTCAAAAGCGACACAGTTTCCGCAATTTGATTTCTTTGCTGCCTTAGGAGAAGTTCCCCACTTTCTAGCAATTCTTTTCCAGTAACTACCTGGAAACTCAACATTTAGCGGTCCGTACATAATCCAGTCAAGTTTTCTTGCACGGTCTCTATTCGCAGTGTTGACGCTAATATCTAAAGTGGCAGTCGGGCACTTATCTTTTTTTTTGACTTTTTTCTTTCTTCCTTTTCTACGCTTTCGCTGCTCTTCAATTGATCTTATCGCAACTTCTTCGTTTATTTTTTTGATCTTCCAGCTTTTTCTATCTTTTCCTTTAAAAGAAAATCCGCACTTGACACATTTTCCGTTCTTAAATAGCGCAGATATATCACCCTTTGATGAATGATTATGACCGCAATTAGGACAAATATACTCTTTGTCGTACTTGTCTTCGTTCAACAAAGATTCAATAATTATTTTTAAATTTTTTCTAGAAATTTTCATTTGTCGTACATTCGTTTTTTGTATTTTCTTTCAGTAACTGGCTGATCTTCTTCTTGAACACCATGCGATTCGTGGACTTCATTAATCATGCTGGAGTCTCTGACCCCTTCAAGTAAATAGGCAGGAATATTTGTTTCTACCCTGCCGTTTGGCCATTCTACGTCATAAATAGAAATCTCGCCGCATTCGTTAATTGAGTGCCACAAAACATGTCCAACTTCGTTTAAAGAGGAACCCTTCCTCTTGACATGCGTCAGTCACGTGTGTCCGATGATATCTTCAAAATCTTTGTCTTTTTTAGCTCTTGGAATAGTATTAATTCCAAACTCATGATCTTTGGCAAAACTGAGTCTTTGCAGCTCTTCTTTGATGATTTTCTGTAGTTGTTTACGCGTGATCTTCATGTCATTTCTTTTGGATTTTCATAAATTCTTAGATATAGCTTTTCTCCGAAAAGACCCATCCAAGACTCCGTAATTCCGCTAGCAAGAGCCCTTAAATCTTTTGGATCTGTCAACGATCCTCGAATCGGATAGCCTGGATATTCTTGCGCTAACATAGGATCATCGATTCCTAATTCAAAAAATCTATGTGTAGCCTTAAAATTGGTTGGTCTGTAGTTCGCGATTTCACTTGATTCTAGAATCATTTTTCTTAGTTCTTTGCGTGTAATTTTCATTGTGAATTACGCTCCTGTTAAAGCTGATTTTTTAATTATGACTCTAACCATGTCTCTGTTGTCTAGACGTCTTGGATGTATTAAGAAGTCAATATCATCGTCTTTTAAGCCATGTCTTCGGGCAACTTGCCTAAAAATAGCATTAAGACCTGAGATTCCACCCGAGCGGTCACGCACTCTAGAGTCTAGCGCTCCTTGCTTTAGAAAAGTTAACACAACTAATCCTCTGCCGCCGAGGTGCTTATTGGAAGGAGGTGATCCTTTTCTATAGTTAAGCTTAGGAAGCGCAGCATCGATAGTCTTATAAAGATCATCTGTTATAGGTTCTGCTCTTTTTTTTAATTCTTCGTAGTCTGTCTCACCTCTCAATCGAGTGACAATTGATTCGGTAACTATCTTCCTTAATTGCCTGCGTGTGATTTTCATTTTTTACATCCTTTAGGTAGCTGTGACTTGAGTTCTTTTTTGTAAACTTCAAGTTTTGGTTGGTCCCACTTAAAACGTGGACAGTGTTCCTTGTGATCTTCTTTGTCTTGCAGAAAAAGCTCAAGAGCTTTTGCGGATCGCTCGAGGTCGTTGGCTTGTTGAGCAAAAGTGTATGTCGCTCCAAAAAGAGTGCTTGTCAAAACGCATGTTACAAAAGTCACAGTCTTCATTCTGTCACCAGCCTTTCAATTCTACTCAGAATTTCTCTAACGTGTCCAAGGTCACTCTCCACTTTGATAAGTGTTCTTGTCGCTTCCTCCTGTTCTTCTACAGCTTCGTCTAATTCTGCAACGTGGCGCTCGAGATCACCCAAATCATTTCTGAGCTGAGCAACTTCCACGTTGACAGTCCACACCCAACCAGCAAGAGGCAAGACAAGTGCTGACATGAGAAGTGACACTGCTTTCCAGACGTCGTCTTTGGTTATCGCTGCCATCTTATTCTCCTTTTAGTGCTTTACTTCTCTCAACAGCCCGAAGCTGCTTGAGAGCTTTTTTATAAGACATAGGTTTCTTAGAAAGTGCCTTTCGAGTCTTTCTACCCTTTTGTGGTTTCTTAGGATAGACCTTGTAGCCACCTTTTACTTTTCTTATTTCTTCATCAATAATGTTTCTTATAAGTTCCCTTAAAAGGGCTGCTGGGACCTTCACAGATGACTCCTGGTGAACTTAAAAACCTTTCTAATATAGATAGGTGGTAGAGACTTAAAGTACCTTGGAAAACAAATCAAGCAGCCCTTTGGGCTGCTTGATGAAAATAAAAAGCAAAATTTTATAAAATGCTTCTTAAGACTTGCCATTCTGCACCATCGTAAACGGCTATTGCACCGTCGCCGACAGAATCAAAAGTAACTTTTCCACCAATTTGTGTTCCAGTTGCTGCAATCTCTGCAGATGCGTGATCTGCAACGATAAGAATCATATCACCTTTATTATTACCCGAAGTAGGTAATGTCACATCATGAGCTGATTTTAGAATAGCAACAGTGGTCCCTGCTGTCAGTGTCAAGTCAGTGCCGTTCATGGTTTCAATTTGATTGAGAGCAAAGCCGGCACCTGATGCTTGAACTAAACCTTTTGCTTTTGTATATTCTACTTTAGGCATAACAATCTCCTTTATTATCCGTTAGAAACTATTACTTGCCACTCTGTTCCGTCAAAAACACAAACAGCACCATCGCCTACTGCATTAAAAGTAACATCACCACCGAGCTGTGTATCAGTAGCCTTAAGCTTACCAGCAGTGTGGTCCATGATTATAATTACAACGTCACCTTGGTGAGCACCTTCTTTTGGTGGCAGTGTAATTTCGTGAGTTCCACCTGCTTTACCAATTGCAACTGTGGTTCCCTGTGTAAGTGTTGTATTTCCGCTAATGTTCTCAATCTGGTTTAACGCAAAACCGGCGCCAGATGACTGAACAAGCCCTTTGGCTGATGTGTATTCTACTCTTGGCATAATTTTCTCCTTAATATGAGTTTACTTGTTCGCAAGATTCCGATACGCTGGCGAGGTCAGCTTTATGCAATGTACCGGGCCTACATCTATATAGGTGTAACAACACGCTTATTCTTCGTAAGCTCTCATTATTTTAGGGCTTACAGCTAGTGCTTTTAAAATCTTGTCAACTCTCGGGTCAGCTCCGGCAGCTGCCTTTCCTAATGCTGCTTTCAGAGCAGCAACTTCTTTTCTGAGTGCTGCAATATCTCTTTCACATTTTGCGCAGCACTCCTCGGCGCTCGCTGCTTGAATTTTTCTTGGCATTTTTTCCTCCGATATTTGAAATGCTTCGTTATAAGTATCATACTAACCGCTATTTTTCCGGAGTTAAAATGATCATAAGAAACAGCAAGGTACCTCAGCGGCTTTCAATAGTGATAGATGTTTACGCAATAGCACTATGGCCTTTTATTTTTATAAGAGATGAAGGTGACCCTGTCACAATCAACCATGAAAAAATCCACCTGCGTCAACAGGTGGAATTATTAATTGTAGGTTTTTACTTGTTGTACGGTCTTTTCTGGATAAAGAACTTGCTTAAGTCTGGCGACAAAGACAAAGCTTATTATGACATTCCTTTTGAAAAAGAAGCTTACGCAATGGACAGCGATTTAAAGTACCTTGAAAAGAGAAAACCATATGCCTGGCTTAAGCTCCTGTAGATCCAAAGCCACCATCGCCACGTACAGAATCTGAAAGTTCTTTTACTTCTTCGAGCTGTATTTCAGGTCTTTCGATTATCATAATTTGGCCGATTTTTTGACCCGGGGCATACCACGGTAAGTCATCCATTTCTTCTAGGTCAAGAAACTTTAACATTATCTCGCCTCGAT
>Ga0163109_10001497_pt1 | contig 18443 bp, 18 predicted proteins | sample CRUFie1St13metaG_FD_108704 | JGI IMG/M metagenome (GOLD analysis project Ga0163109, IMG submission 108704) | Marine microbial communities from the Costa Rica Dome - CRUD Field 142mm St13 metaG | ecosystem: Environmental > Aquatic > Marine > Oceanic > Photic zone | place: Costa Rica: the Eastern... | reverse complement strand
TTTTATTTGAATTATTTGAATATGTAGAAATAGTAGATTCATTAGAAATGTTAGATTTTGAATCACTGGATACACTTGAATCGAGAGAAGAATTACTATCACATGAACTTGTTGAACTAATAGAAAAGTTTTTTACTTTATTACTCATTTTATTCATGTCTTTTTCAATAACATCATAATTAGTTTCAATATATTTAATAATTTCATTCTCTAAAGTCCATTTAAAAAAATTTAATTGTCCAATTGTTGTTTGTATAGATGTATTATTTTTATAAGGTATTGTTATTCTTTCCCATCTACAAAATGGATCAAATCTTTTTTTTGAGTATGCTTTTAATTTAAGTTTATAATCATTATAAACTTTAAATCTTTCTAATTTACCATCTTTTTCTATATCATAAACAATATAATTTTTTTTAGAATAATTAGTAGCAAACCAATCTACTATGCGGAGAGATATTTTTGAATTACCATTAATAATTTCTAACATTTTATCTAAATTATTATCTCTATTGTAAAAAATCATTAATTTATTTAAAAGTAAATCATTTTGTGTAACAGTATTCATTTTTTATATTAATAATAATACCAATTTTATGTATTTATATCATAATTTATAATAAATATAATAAATATAATAAATAAAAATTGATTGATAAATATAAATGTTTATTTTATTAACTATTACAGTACAAATAATATGAATTGCAATAAATATAAAGTAGAAGATTACAAACAATTAATTGCAAATATTATTAATAGATTACAAGAAGAAAATTGCCTTACTATTAAGGAAGAAAAAAATAGTAATCAAATTATTTATAAAATTATGATTAAACCAGTAGAGTGGTATATGGAATTAGATGATGATACAAAATATAATGTTCAAATAAATTTACAAGAATTTATAAAACCTGTAATTGAAGAAGTGCTTCAAGAATATAATTTACAAAATAATTCTAAAATTATCTAAACATTTTCATTCTTGGTGCATTTTGCCATGATAAATTTGGATTTAGTTTATCTACTTTTAATCGATTACCATTATTTACTACATCATGTTGATAAAATTTTTCATTTTTTGGATCAATAAGTGTATAGAATTGATTTATATTAATCATATAATCATTTTTATTATTATCATTACAGATTTCAATATTTTTTTCTATTTTATAATCTAGGCCTGTAATTGTATTTAAATTATCATTTAATTTGTTATTTAAATATTTACCAGGTTCACTATTATTAACTAATTTTAAATTACTATTATGATTTTGAAAAAACTCATTTGATCTAATTGGATAAAAATTATTTCTATTAATAGTCATTTTATTTTCTATCACTCGATTATTAATTGCATTATCTTCTAATCCCCAACCCCAATTATTTGGAAATCCATTTATTTTTTCAAAATCTTCACCTTTAATTGAAAAAATACCTCCAAGTGCATATTTAAAACCATAAAAATGTTTAACTTCATTTTTTTTAGTTTCATAATCAAATAAGTTTTTCTTAATAGGTAAAGTATCTACATCATTAAAAACAAATGTAATATTTTTATAATCATCGGGATACTTTTTTTTCATTATTAAAAATCCTATATTTTTTGTGGCACCTCTATTAAAAGGTCTATTATCAGTTTGATGCAAATAATATATTTCATAATCTTCTTTATTATAATCTTCCATTAAATACTTCATATAGATAGAAAAATGTAGTTTTTCTGTTTCTCTATTTTTATATGGTACTATAAATATTAATTTAGGTATAGACATAATATTTCTATTATATCAATATTTTTTTTTTTATTAATTATATTTATTAAGAATAATTTTAGGTATAAGTATATTTTGATGTTGTTCTAATTTTTTATAACATTTATTAATAGTTACTTCACTAATTTTACTAATATTATTAATAGCCGTTTTTGAAATATTTAAATTACAAATTTGTGATACAAAATATATAATACCACCAGCAATAGAATGTGGAGTATTTTCTGGTATTATATTATTTTCTTCTATCTTAATTGCTACAAATTTACATAATTTTGTTAATTCTTGATTAATATTTAATTTACTACAAAATCTTTCAATAAAATCAACAGGCGTTGTTTTATTTAATGTTAAAATTTCATTATTAAAATTATAATCAATATCATTTATTATAGATAATGCATTTTTACAACCTTTAGTTGCACTAGAATTATCTAAATTAAATATAGTCGCTATTTCTTTTGCTGTCCGTGGATGATCATGTATTCTACAGGATATATAAATAGATGCTGCAATAATACCATCTCTATTTAAACCTCTATAAGTTTTTGTTTCAGAAATTTGTTTGTGAATTCTTGTAGCTTCATCTATAATAATTTTTGGTATTCCTGAATTTTGTGCAATATTAGTAATTAATTGAAATTCATCGTATTGAGACTTTTCTTTATATGGCATTGATTGCCAGTCTGAATACCGTCTAATTTTATGCATTTCATAGCTTGATCTAGTTTGACATAATACTTTACAACTAAAAGATGATTCTTTCAGTAAAGGATTTATAGGCATACCACATCTAGTAGGATCTGAACTTTGATTATCTTCTGCTCCATAATATCTCCATTCTGCTCCAGTATCAATATTATCTTTATAAATTATTCCACATTTTTTATTAGAACATGTCATAAAATTATCATCGCCTATGGACAATATAGATTTACAATTAACACAAATTTCTTGTTCAATCTCATATTTAGAAGGATTTTTATATACGCACTCTATTTGATTCTCTTCTTTAAAATCTGAATCAAATAATGTCCATAATTTATTAATATTATTATTAGATTTATTTTTATTTTTTTTTGTAGTATCTGTTTCATGTTTTAATGATTCAATTATTTCTATATTCATATTAATTCTGATTTATATTTATTAATTTAGATTTAAACTAATTTCTTTAATCAATTTAAATATTAAAATTTATTAAAATTTAATATTTATATATTATAAGTTTTAAAAATGGAATTTTTTGAATCATTGTTTGGTATAAATAAATCTCAAAAACATGAAGATTTTGATAAATTCATAAAAACTAGTTTTGTAAATTATTTAAATAAATCAAATTTATTCAAAAATTTTACAAAAGATTTTAACAATAAAAATACCGAATTAAGTTATTGTAAAGAATGTAATGATTTATATATATTAACTAATGATATTTTTGAACAATATATAAAAAAAATCAAAATTCCATTAAACATTAAATTTTATAATGAATCTTATACAAAAACTCCTCTATATTTTTTTAATAAAAATGATCTAGATTCTATATTGAGTAAAAAAAAATTATTAAAAGATTATAATGATCCAACAAAACAAAACATCAAACGATTTCTTTGTAAAATTATATCAATTACTTTTATTAAAATTTATATTATAGTTAAAACAGTATATCAAACATTTAATGTACACACTTTAGATTATAAAGACAATAATGAATTTAAAAATAAAGAACCATTATTTAATGAACCCATAATACAAAAACCATCATATGAACCATCATATGAACCTGAAAAAAAAATGGCTTTATTTGAAAATCATGAACAACAAGGCGGAGGAATGTTTGATAAATTTTTAGGAAATTTTTTTAAAAAAGATGATAATAATGAATCAAGCCAAGAAAATATTAAACCAGAAGAAGTCAAACCAGAAGAAGTCAAACCAGAAGAAGTTGAAGAAGAAAAAATTGAAGAAGATAAGAATATTTTTTATTCAATAATTAAAATTTTACTTAATATAAATTCAAATAAAGATTTTAATGCTAACCATTTACGAATAAAAGCTGAAAGTTTAGATGAATCACAGTTTGTAAGTAATATTAAAAACTTAATGCAATTTTTATGTAAATTAAATTATAATAACCCATTAGAAATTGTAAAAAAAGATTCGATATTATTTAATGATAGAAATTTTGAGTTTATTAAATTAAGAATTAATGATGAAGAAAAAAGAAGTGTACAATATTATATAAATGATATTGATAAAGATATTATTAAAAGATATAAATATAATATTAATAAAAAAGAAGAATTAATAACAAAAATTTTTGATTATAATTCTGTGAATGATTTTTATAGTTACTGTGATAAATTTAAAGAATCACATATTGAATCTATATTTAAAAATGACAGAATCCTATATGAAATTAAAAAAGTTTTACAAAAAATTATTAGGGATTATTTTGATGATAGACAAAAACTATATAGTGATATTTTAAAAAAAATATTTGTTTTAGACAAAGAAACATTAGAAATTAAACAAATTCATAATAAATTAACCTATAAAAAACTTGTAAGATTAACAGAAGAGTGTAAAATCATAATTTTAGACTTACATTTAAGATTCTTAAGCAATATAAATTACATGATATCATTATTTATTGATTTATTTAAAATAATTGAAAATAAACAACATAATGGTTTTATAAGTGATAAACAAATTTCAGAAGGACTTGAAAAAATGAGTGATAGTCAAAATGCTTTTGAAAATATGTTAAATAAATCTAATGAAAAATTAGATGAATTGGATGAACCACCTGCTGAAGCACCACCTGCTGAAGAACCACCTGCTGAAGCACCACCTGCTGAAGAACCACCTGCTGAAGAACCACCAGCTGAAGCACCACCTGCTGAAGAACCACCTGCTGAAGAACCACCTGCTGAAGAACCACTTGCTGAAGAACCACTTGCTGAAGCAGAAAAACTTCCTGAAAAATCACCTACTGAAGAACCACTTGCTGAAGCAGAAAAACTTCCTGAAAAATCACCTACTGAAGAACCACTTGCTGAAGCAGAAAAACCTGCTGAAAAACCACTTGCTGAAGCAGAAAAACCTGCTGAAAAACCACTTGATGAAGCAGAAAAACCTCCTGAAAAATCACTTGCTGAAGCAGAAGAACCTGCTGAAAAACCACTTGCTGAAGCAGAAAAACCTTCTGAAAAACCACTTGCTGAAGCAGAAAAACCTGCTGAAAAACCACTTGCTGAAGCAGAAAAACCTTTTGAAGAACCACTTGCTGAAGCAGAAAAACAAGAACAAGGAAAAATAAATTCTATAAAAATAGCTGATTCACAAAAAAATTCACCTAACTCATTTAAAAAAGAAATAGGTGGAAAAAAAACAAAAAAAACAAAAAAAACAAAAACAAAAAAAACAAAAAAAACAAAAACAAAAACAAAAAAAACAAAAAATAAAAAGAGTAAAAAAACTAAAAAAATATAATTATATAAATCAACTTTTTTTGTAGATGTAAAAAAAATTGATTTAAAATTTGTTAATTATATTATATTTAACAAATTAAAATGATTATTCTCTAACAGATAATTAAAAATAGTAAGAAGAAAGTTATCCCCCACCGCTTCTCTAACAAAACAACTTTTAAGTGGCCAGTCATTTGACTGAGCAGTAGGGAACAGACCTTCTTGGACTGATCACCCAAGGAGTCTAGCCCGCTTAAAGGTCTGTAAAACTAGTCTCCCGTAAGCTTAAAGCTTATAAGTTGTTTTGTTAGATAAGCAATCACCTTGCAATTTTCCGTTATCAATAGAGTGACCCCTTCTATTGATAACAAGCCACCCTTTATACTACCGACTTTTTTTTATTTTTATTTTTATTTTTAATTTTTTTATTTTTTATTTTTTTATAAATTTAACTGTCATATTGTACTTCTAACTCAAGAGTTATAGAATAATCTTCATTATTTAAATCAACTAACATACCATATTCATTATAAATTTTAAAATGTAGTTTATCTATATTACATGGACCAAAATATACACGCTTAGGATTAATAATAGGCTCTTTATTACGTATAGGATCTGTTGCATGTGGATCAATTTTAGCTATTATATTATTATCTAAATCTGCTTTATTTAAAAATGGTGATATAAAAACATCATGATGATTATTTAAAAAATCATCTAATGAAACTAGAAAATAAGTTGAAAATAAATCTTTATAGACACCTATTCCTGTATAAGAGTTACTATTATCATAAATTCCATCAATATATTTTATTGTATTATTGTTATAATTATCAACAATATTTTTAAATCCCATTGTCCACCCTAATGTTAAATGAATTGGATGAATATTATTCAAATTATTTAAAAAGTTTTTATTACAATCATTTTCAATATTATTTAAATTAATATTAAAATTTAATGTAAAATTATCACTATTACCACTAAAATCTATTTTTTGAATAGTAATTTTATGAGTTGTTTCATTGTAAATAATTTCAAATCTAGGTGTAATACCAGAACTATCTTCAATAGCAAATCCTAAAGGGTTTGCTAATGTGTAACCAAAACTTTCAAGTCCGGGCGGGCTTGGATTATGAAAAATACTATAATTTATATATGCCGCTAAATCACTCCCTGAATATGTACCATCTGGTATAGTAATTAATGAGTTATCTATGAAAAATTGTGTTGATCCATATTTAGAAGATAATTGATCAATAGAAGGACTACCTTTAACATCTAATACTCGTAATGAAGTGACATTTTTTATAGTAGGAATATCTATTATAAAATCATTTGAATTACTTTTCGAATAGTTTCTTCTAAATCGAGTATTTACATTTAATACTTTTTTAAGAATATTTCTTTTAACTGGATTAATATTATAATCTATTTTTTCTTCTCGTTTAGATGGTTTGAAGCGATTTAAATTTATTTCATTAGGACGTTCAATTATAAAATGATTATCTTGTTGAAATACTCTATTTAAATTTTTACTCATTACTTTTATTTATATTTATAGTTTATTTTTTTAAATTGATAAAAAAATTAAAAATATTGATTTATAATAAATCTATTATGTCTCCTATAATTATTTCAATAGATGGAAATATTGGTAGCGGTAAATCATCTATTGTTAAATATCTTGAAAAAAATTTTGCATCTTTATGTAAAATTAATAAAAAAGATTTAAAGATTTGCTTTTTACAAGAACCAGTAGATGAATGGGAATCAATTATAGATATTGATAATGAAAATATTATAACTAAATTTTATAAAAACAATGAAAAATATGCTTTTCCATTTCAAATGATGGCATATATTACAAGATTATCTTTATTTAAAGCAGCAATTGCTGAAAATTTTGATATTATTTTTACAGAACGATCTATGCTAACAGATAAAAACATTTTTACAAAAATGTTATTTGATTCTGAAAAAATGAATTTAATAGAATATCAAATTTATAATATTTGGTTTAATGAGTTTGCAGATTTTTTGAAAAATATCAAACAAGTTTACATTAAAACTGATCCTGAAATTTGTAAAAAAAGAATAATTAAAAGAAATCGCGAGGGTGAAAATGTAGATATTGATTATCTTAAATTATGTCATTATTATCATGAAATATGGTTTAATTATTCTCATCATAAAAATAGATATGATTTAGATAATGAGGAAAAAATTTTAATAATAAATGGTAATATTGAAACAAATACTAGCCAATTTATTGATAATAATTATTACGATGATGTATTAAAACAAATTTATAATTTTGTTTTTAATTAATATATTAAACTAAAATTCACTTGATAAAGTAGTTGATGGATTTACTATTACATCTAATTTAAAGAATAAATTATAAGCAATATCAAATTTATGACTCATAGTAGCATTATTTATTGTATTTTCATATTGATAAACTGTATTGCCTATTTGTTTTACAATTTCTGAAAAATCATCTTTGATATATGTATCTAAAATACTATAATATTTTTGATAAAGATTTCCAAATTTTGTTATCATTTGTAAATTATTAACTATATAATCTATACAAAAATTCAACCCATGATGGTAATAATATAGTGGTGAGAAATGATATAATTCAAATTTATACATACGGTTAGCAATTATTATATTTAAGCGATTTTTATATCTTTTATAATAATAATCTTGGCGTACAAAATTTAAAATCTTGTATTGTATATCATCTGGAAGATTTTTATAAATTTTATTGACTAGTTTTCTATGTTTAAATCCTTTAAAAATCTTTTGTATCATCAATGCATATTTATTTAAAATTATTTGATAATGTTGTAAACAATAATATTTATTTTCAAAATGATATATCATCTGGCATCTTCTCAAACATCTTTTACCATTAATTGAATTTTTACATTGACATCTAATTATTTTTGTCATTTTGATATTATTTTTATGTATAATTTATAATTTAAAATTTAAATTTAGATTATAAATTATTTCAATTTATTATTTTAAATTTTCTAGACTTTAAAATATTTAGTGTTTTTTAAATGTAGCTTTGCATTTAGGATGTTTCATTGCTTCTGGATATTTAATTTTATGATCTTTCGCAAATTTTTTAACATGCATTATCCAACTACTTAATGATTTACTGAGTTTTTTACTTTTTTTACCATGTTTTTTACTATGTTTTTTGCCATGTGTTTTACGAACAGTTTTTTTAGCTTTTTTTCCTTTTGCTCTTCTTTTTTTACCACCAATAAGTGAAGCACTTTTAGTAAAATCAGACTCATATCCTTTTATATCAGCTTCTACATTAGCTACATTGCTAGATACAGTATCCGTTACTTTATCAACAGTGGTTGAAACAGATTTAGGACTATCTAAATCAAGAACACCCATATTTATATAATATAGATAAATATAAAAAATTATATCAAAAATTAAATTTAATATTGATTTTATAATAAGAAAAATAAAATAAAAATAATTAAATGTTGAATGTTAAAAAATCATGGATTGATTTATTTAAAAATTATGATAATTTAAACTCACCTAAATTAAATGAAATTTTAGAATCCTTATCAACATTAGAAACTAACAAAGTAATAGCAAAAGGTAATAATAATTTAAAAATATTTCCTAAACAAGAAAATCGATTTCGCTGTTTCCAATATTTTGAAACACATGAAACAAAAGTAGTGATATTAGGACAAGATCCATACCATGGTGAAAATCAAGCAACTGGTTTAAGTTTTGGGGTTAATAATTTAAAACCCCCTCCTTCTTTAAAAAATATAGCTAAAGTATTAAAACAAGATTTAAATCGTGAATTACTAGATTATAGCTTAGAAAATTGGGCCAAACAAGGAATTTTATTATTAAATACGGCATTAACTGTTATTGAAAGTCAACCTGGATCACAAATTAAAATTTGGCAAAAATTTACTGAATTTATCATTGATGAATTAAATAAAAATTACAATAAAATTATTTTCATAGCATGGGGAGCATTTGCATATAAACAATTAAAAACAATAGATTTAACAAAACATTACTTAATTGTTTCATCACATCCTTCACCTCTTTCTGTGTCTAAAAAATTTCAAAATTATCCAGCATTCATTTATTCTAAACCATTTTCAAAAGTTAATGAAATATTACTTGATAATAATTGCTGTGAAATTGAATGGTGATTTAACCAATCAGTTTTACGCAAAATTCGTAAAATTACAATTTTTAATAAATTTTTTTTTATTTCTCTCATATAAGTTTTATGAATTTCAAAAAAAATTTTATTTTGTATATCTATCGGCAATTCATAAAAATAATTATTACTAAACATTACTATTAATATTATAAAAACAAATTAAAAAATAACTATGATTTTATAGTGATATGTATTTTATCAAGACAGCAACTATTTGCGCTGGATCATGGAGTTTAGTTTTAATATTAGGAATAGCTTATTTTTCAACCGATAAAAAAACAGATTTTTTACATTTTGGACCTTCAGATGTTAAATTTGGTGGTTTAATAGTAGATACATGGGGTAAATGGTCATTTGTAATGTCTTATTCTATATTTTCACAACTAATATATAGTATAGTTTCTTCTAATTTATCTCCTTATATTAGTAATGTTATAAGAGATTATAAAACTCCTAAACAAGATAAAGGTAAATATATAAATTGTCAAATAATTGTACAAATTTATTCATTATATCATTGGTTAAGTAATATTTTTGATGTATTTTTATGGATTACTTTACAATTGCAGTATTTAGTACCAGCTATTATAACAGATCTAATTTTAACTTTATATTTTACACATAATTTTTATGTGAAATCTCCAAAAGATATAAATACACTATCTTTAATTCAAACCCAGGTGTTAGAATGAAAAAAATTGATTAAATTATTATTAAGACAGTTTTATTAAGACAGTATTGATAAATTATGGATTTAAATATAATTTCTCCCAATTATTATATATATTTAAAGGAAAATAGATTTGATAAGATCGCTTTAGATGTATGTAAAGCAATTTTATTAATTGTTCCATTCAATGAGAAAGCTTCATTGAATATGATATTAATTGGTGTTTGTCCGTCACAAATTTCCAATTCAGGTTATTTAGGATGGCATCTAAATATAAATTTTAAGAATTTTATAGATGAAAATTATATTTCATTACTAGATATTAAAAGTAAACTGAATGATCCAACTATTGAAAATAAATTAAAATCTTTGTTTGATATTTCTCAAGAATATTTAATTAAACCTATTATGAAAAAACTATTAGAAAAATCAGATAGTATGTATCAAAGTGAAATGAATAGATATTTAAATTTAGATAAATTGGAAATAAGCCAAAATTGTAAAGGCTATATTACACAAGAATTGTATATGCGGTTAATTTATCAAGAGTTAATGCAAAAAAATAAAAAAAATCGTCGCACTTATTATAAAACTATTTCACAAGATATATATAATCCTCCAGAATTTATTAAACCAAAACCACAATATTCTATTTTACATACACGATGTTTGAAACAATTAGAATCTATAATAGATAAAAAAAAAGATAAGAATATTTATAAGATTGAATGTGAATATCCATACAAGTTGTCTAATTATAAAAAACCTGCCCGAGCTGATATATTGATAAAAAAAAATGGCGAAAATTATGGAATAATTGAAGCAGATGGTAGACAGCATTATGAATATATACCTCATTTACACAATCTTAAAAATGAAAGAAAAAATAATCAAAGAGGGTATGAACATTTTATCAAATTGCAAGCAAAAGATAATCTCAAAGATGATACTGCTAAAATTTTATGTCATGGAAAAAATTGTTTGCGTATAAAATATGATATGAAAGATAAAGATATCAAGAATAAAATTATGGAGTGGTTATAAATTTTAAAACAGCTGGAATAAGTTGTTTATCTGTCTCTAATAGTTCTTTAACATTTTTTAATTCATCAAAATCTACTTTTATAATTTCACTATTGATTTCTGGATTTAAAGTTATTTCATTTTTCCACTCTTTTACTATAAAAATAGACAAAGTAAATTTTTCTGTAGCTAACACATTATTTGGAAATTCAATTATATTTTCAAAATCAACATCAATACTTAATTCTTCTTGTAATTCTCTTTTTAAAGCCTCTTTTAATGTTTCATTTTTTTCTACTTTCCCTCCTGGAAATTCAAATTTATTAGGCATTTTTTTAAGCATTTCTGATCTTTTAGGTAAAATAATTTTATTATTTTCTATTAGAACAGCTCCTACAACATTTGCCATATTAAATTTATAAATAAATATTTGTTTATATTTTTAAACAATTTTTATATTTAATTTTTTTATTTTAAGAGAGAATCTATTACAAAATAAAAATAATAAAAATAATAAAAAATAATTGATAATTTATAATTTATTTTATAAATAACCGATAAATAATTAAATTTATTTTATTTAATTATTTATTATGGCTTTTTACGCAGTTGCAAAAGGACACAATGTAGGTGTTTATACTGATTGGAATGAATGTAAAACACAGGTTTTAGGTTATAAAGGAGCTATACATAAAAAATTTAATAATGAAACTGATGCAGAAGATTTTATATTAAACATGTCATCTAGTAACAGTGATATATTTACAAATATTTATCATAGATTTAGCGATGATGATACAGACTTATTTGTTTACACAGATGGTTCATGTTTAAATAATGGTAAGAGTAATTCAATAGCAGGTATTGGTATTTTTATTAGTTTAGATAATGAACAAAATGTTTCAAAACATTTAAATGATAATTATAAACATACTAATAATAGCGCAGAACTTACAGCAATTTTAGAAGCTTACAAAATCTTTAAAAATGAACTTAAAGATAAAAAAATTTGTATAGTTACTGATTCAGCATATTCAATAAAGTGTGCTACATTTTATGGAGAGAAATGTGAAAAAGCAAAATGGAAAAAAGATATACCAAATAAAGAATTAGTAAAACAAATATATAATATTTACAAAACAAATAACAATTTAAAGCTTAAATCAATTAAAGCTCATACTAATTTAAATGATAAACATTCAATTGGAAATCAAATGGCTGATAAATTGGCTTATGATTCAATAAAAAATTGTGATATAAATTGAATTTATTCAACTGTTACAACTTTTGCTAAATTTCTGGGTTGATCTGGATTAATTTTTTTTTCTATTGAAAGTTGATATGCTAATAATTGTAATGCTACTATAAATATTATTTCATTATAATAATCTAAATATGGTAATAATAGTGAATTAGTTTTATTTAAATTTAAATCAGTGACAACGTTTTCATGATTTGTTATAACTATTAAGTTAGTTTCTCTCGAATTTATTTCATAATATGTTGATTGTAAATTTTTATAATTTGTTTTATCTGTATAATCAATAAGTAATAAAGTCAAATTGGTTTTATCTAATAAAGCTAATGGTCCATGTTTCAAAGAACTAGCTGAAAAACCTTCACAATGAATATAACAAACTTCTTTAATTTTTAATGACGCTTCTAGAGCGATAGGATAAAGATTAGATTTACCTAAAATAAAGATATTATTAATCATGTTTTCACAAATAGTTTTTTTTATAGACTCTATTGATTTTAAAAACTCAATACTATATAAAATAGACGTTATAGTATTAGATAATGATCGTAATGAATTTAATTTATTACTATTATTAATATTATAACGATCAAACCATAAAGAAATTAAAGATAGTACAATCATCATAGATGTAAATGATTTTGTAGAAGCTACACTGATTTCTAATCCAGCATTTAAATAAACACCACAATCAACTTCTCTCGCAATTAAAGAATCAACTTTATTAATTACACCCATACAATAGCAGCCTTCTTCTTTACATATTTTAAAACAATTATAAACATCTATTGTTTCACCAGATTGACTTAAAAAAATACATAAAATTTTTTGTTTATCTTTAATTTTTGGAATTTTTTTTTTAGTAAATTCAGATGAATTTATACAATTAACAACAATAAAATTTTTACAATTATTTAAATATGTCTCTCCAATTAATCCTGCATGATAACTAGTTCCACTACCAATTAATAAAATATATTCTATTTGTTGAAATAACGATATATGTTGGTCTAGTCCACCCAAAACTATTTTATTATCAATTATTCTTCCGCCATAATTAAATGCTTTTTTAATAGTTTCTGGTTGTTCCATGATCTCTTTTAGCATCCAATGTTTATAGTTCATTTTTGATTCTATAAATTCATTTTTGTCTACTTTTTTAATATCATAACTAATATCACAGTTTAAATTTGTTATTTTATTATTTTTAATTTCAATTATATCATGATTATCTAAAACAATATAATCATATACTAATCCTATAAAACCATTTGTTTCAGATGAACATAATATATAATTATCTGTTTCACCTAACAATAAAGGTGAGCCATGTCTTGTAATATAAAAAGTATCTAAATTTTTAGTATAAATAATAACTAATGCCCATGTGCCTTGTAATTGATTAATTGTATTTTTAATAGCGTTTTCTATACTATCATTCATATATATTAATTGATATTCTATTAAATTTGCAATTACTTCACTGTCTGTTTCACTCAAGAAATTAAAACCCTTTTTTATGAGTTTATCTTTCAATTCTTTAAAATTATTTATTATCCCATTATGTACTAATATAATATTTTTATTATTAGAAATATGAGGATGTGCATTATTATCAGTTTTTCCACCATGCGTTGCCCATCTTGTATGACCAATTGCAAAAGATGAACAAATATCTTGTTTATTTACTTTATTTTTTAATAAATCAAAACTACTTGATTGTGGAGATGATGCATATTTATTTATTTGATAACAATTATTATTTATATCTTGATAACATAACCCATGTGAATCATATCCTCTATTTTGAATTAAATTTAAGCTATCTAGAATTAAAGGAATTATATTTAAATTATTTTTTGATAATATAGCAGTTATACCACACATATAGAATAAATTATTGAAACAATTTTAAGTATTTTAAGTATTTTAAGTATTTTAAGTATTTTTCAATGATTTATTTAGTAAAATAAATTAAATTTATTTTATTATATATAATGAGTAGAAATGAATCTGGTGAATTATTTGATCTTTCAGTTCCAACATTAAATAATAGTTTTGGTAAGAAACATATTTTTGGAACAATTAAATACGGTATTTCTTTTCCGCTAAGCAAATTTATAGAAGAATTAAAAATGATATTAAAAGATAGTGCAGGGGATGATAAGTCTCTTAAAAGAGAGAAAAGACTGCTTTTTTTACAACATTGCAATGGCAATGAAATAATTCAACATTATTTTACTATTTTTACTAATTATTTAAATGGGGGTGGCTCTGTAGTTAACTGGTTTAATAAACAATATCATGATCAAAATATAATATTTACGGTTGCTGGTGGTAATATAATAACATTATTTGCACAATTATTGATAAATATGGTTGATTGTTTTATAGATGCTGTTAATAGTCAATATGAAGCATTAGATTATGAAGCATTTACTTGGGATATTAATTCACAGGAATATGAACCACGTAAATTTTCAAAAAAAGCTCTTAGAGATTTCACATTTATGTATACTAATAATTTTAGAGATTGGGGTGATGCATATTATTTTAGATTAATAAATTTAACATTTCAAAATTTAACTCCAACAAATAAAACAATATTAGGAGAGTTAGAAATTTATGAGAGTTTATCTAAAGAAAAATTAGCTTTTTCGATATGTTCACATATATTACATACATCTTTTAAAAATAAAGGGAAAATTTCTAGTGCCGAAGATGAAACAAGATATGTAGCTCAATCTCCACATAGTGATTTTGATTTTAAATTATCTCCTAATATAAATAGAGACCCTGATGATGATGATGATGAAGCAGATCTAGATGATGCAGAATTAATAAAAGATTTAAGTCGAGATTTAAAAGGAGAACAAGGAAGTGCAGGATTTCTTCTTTTGAGAGCAAAAACTTTATTAGTTAGTGATGAAGATCCATCTATAAAATATTCTAGTCAAGATTTAAAACGTTTTAAACGTAATTGTGGGGATACATTAGGTCCGTGGGTCTATTCATTATTTCCACAAACAATGCAAGAAAGTTATTTTGAAGGAGTAGATAAAAGAAGTGATTGTTATAAATATTTAAAATATTTATATGATAAAAAACAAACAATAAGTAATGCAACTAGAAACAATATTGATGAAATTACTAAATTTTATTTAACAGGATATAAATTAGCAATGAATGCAAGAGGAGACTTAATTGAATTTTTACCTGCTAGTGATAATTCAACTGAAGCAATAATAAATTATTTAAATAACACTACTTACAATATAAATAATTATATAAAAACATGGGAGGATGAGCGTTGGAGTAAATACGCTGCTCCAGGATTAAATAGCGGAGGAGGTATTCATGCAAATAAATTGGGATATAGAGATATTATATATTTATTTTTTGATATGAATAGTTTATTATATGGTAGTAGAGGATTATTAGGTAGATTATCTAGTGACATTTTAGGATTTTTTTTAAACTTTCCAGACTTTGAAACAGAAAAAATACTCGATTCATTGGTTCGAACAAGAAATAATGAAAATTATCATGAACGTATTAATATTAGGTATGTTATGCCACCTAGTGATTTAGTTTTAGCACCTACAAATCCTACTTTTACTAGATCATTAAAATTATTAAAAGATTTAATTAATAGAACAAGACATTCAGAACATGGTTTTCCTGATGGCATTAGAATAACAATAAATGCAATTGAAACAGATGATACACCCGATATGCAACTTAATAGTGTAGAACATCAAACAAGTAACACAGTTAATCAATATATTGATTATCAATATAAAAGAGATTATGAAGGTGGTCCAGACGATGGTCAAGAAGAAGATTTACAGGCAGAATATATAATTTTTGACAAAAAACGATCAACTCAATATGCTCGTGGTAAAAAATCAAAAAAATCAAAAAAATCTAAAAAATCAAAAAAATCAAAAAAATCTAAAAAATCTAAAAAATCAAAAAAATCTAAAAAATCTAAAAAAACTAAAAAATCTAAAAAATCTAAAAAAATGAAAACTAAAAAAAAGAAATAAAAATATAATTTTATTATTTTAAATTTTTTAATAAAATTATAATCTAAATTATTAAAAATCTTCAGAAAATTCAAATGCATTGTCACCTTCTTCTGTTTTATTAGCCAATGAATATTCACCTACTCTTTTTTCAAAAAAATTTGTTTTTCCTTCAATACTAATAATTTCCATCCAATCAAAAGGATTTTTTGATTCATATATTTTATCTCCCCCTAGTTGAACACTTAAACGATCTGCTACAAATTCAATATATTCTTTCATTAACATTTGATTCATTCCAATCAATCTACAACTTAAAGCTTCATTAATAAATTCTGTTTCAATTTCCACTGCTTCTTTAATTATTTCATGTATTTTTTGTTTTTTAAGAGGCTTTTCTAATTTATTATGTAACAATACAGCAAATTCTGTATGTAATGCCTCATCTCTGGAGATTAATTCATTTGAAAATGTTAATCCAGGCATCAAACCACGTTTTTTTAACCAATAAATTGCACAAAAAGCTCCCGAAAAAAAGATTCCTTCAACACATGCAAATCCCACTAATCGAGTAGCAAAGCTAGATTTTTTATCTTGAATCCATTTAATTGCCCAATCAGCTTTTTTCTTAATACATGGAAATTCTTCAATAGCATTAAACAGCTTCATTTTTTCATCTTTATTTGTAATATATTTTTCAATTAATGTTGAATACATTATACTATGAATATTTTCCATTGCAATTTGTAACCCGTAAAATGCTCTGGCTTCTGATAATTGAACTTCCGACATAAAACGCATCCCCAAATTTTCTAAAACAATTCCATCACTAGCTGCAAAAAATGCTAAAATCATTGAAATGAAATATTTTTCATCAGCATTTAGCTGTTCCCAATGTGCCATATCTTTAGATAAATCAACTTCTTGTGCTCTCCAAAATAAATCTTCTTGTTTTTTATACATTTCCCATATGTCTTTATCTACAATAGGAAACATTACATAACGATTATGGTCTTCTTTTAGTAAAGGTTCTATTCCAGATTTGTTCATCCTAAATAATATATAATTATATTTTTATATTTTTTAAAAAAGTAATTTTAGAAATTTTTTATTTTAAATATTTATAAATATAAATATTTAAATGTATTCATTAGGTGAAGAAACTGCTATAAATGATCAAATTATAGAAAAAAATTTACAAAATTTAATAAAAAAAGAAGATGAAATAATTAAACAATACAAAACATTGAAAAGTTTAGAAAATTATTGTCCCGATAATAATAAAACAAAATTTATGAAATTATTAGAATCACGAAAATTATTTCTTGAATATAAACAACAAACAAAAGAAGAACAAATAAAATCATTATACAAACTTTTAGAATATTTAAATACTCTAGAAGATAAAAAACAACAATTTGATACAGAATCAATATTAAATCAAATAAATCAATTACAAACGATTTTATATAATTATAATTGAAAAAATTTAGATTAATTTAAATATTATAATATAATATAAAAAATATGAAATTAAAAATTAAAGATATTTTGAAAAATAAATATTTATTATATTTCGTGGCATTTATTGCATTCTTTGTATTAATTAATTTAATTACAACAAATAAATTTACAGGAATTTTATTATTTTACGTAACAGGATTATTAGCTTACTATTTTACTAAAAATATGACTATTGTTTTAGGCGTAGCTATTATATCTACATTTTTTGCACAACTTTTAAATGGAATATTTAATTTACAAGAAGGATTTAAAGAAGGGGTTACTACACAAAAATCCACCCCCACCATGCCCACCACCACCGACACCACCGCCTCCGTGCGTGCCACCACCAGCGACGCCGACGCCGACGCCGACGCCGACGCCGACGATGCGGCCGAGGCCGACACTGAGGCCGACGACGAGGATGACGACGACCAGCCCCCCGCCGCCGACGCCGACGCCGACGCCGC
>Ga0163109_10001496_pt1 | contig 18453 bp, 18 predicted proteins | sample CRUFie1St13metaG_FD_108704 | JGI IMG/M metagenome (GOLD analysis project Ga0163109, IMG submission 108704) | Marine microbial communities from the Costa Rica Dome - CRUD Field 142mm St13 metaG | ecosystem: Environmental > Aquatic > Marine > Oceanic > Photic zone | place: Costa Rica: the Eastern... | reverse complement strand
TCAGTTGGGATATTCATAGTTACGATTCTAGGAGCGGTATCAGCAACATCGTCTCTGGATGCCTTTATTGCTTTCTCCATTTCGGATAAAATATGTTTTCTGCCAGATTTGGCCTGATCTAGGGCTTTCTTCATGATCTCTTTGGTTATTCCTGCGATTTTAATATCCATTTGAAGCGTGGTTATACCTTTGCTTGTACCCGCAACCTTGAAGTCCATATCACCAAGATGGTCTTCATCTCCGATAATATCGGATAAAACAGCATAGTCTTTTCCCTCAAGAATTAGACCCATTGCAATTCCTGCTATTGGTTCACGAATTGGTACGCCTGCATCCATGAGAGCTAGTGATGTTCCGCAGACGGTCGCCATTGATGATGAACCATTTGACTCTGTTATCTCGGACACTACTCTAATTGTATATGGGAAATCATCTTTGCTTGGGAGTAATGGATTTACGGCACGCCAAGCTAATTTACCATGACCAATTTCCCTTCTCCCAGTTGCTCCAATTCTGCCAACCTCTCCAACTGAGAAGGGTGGAAAGTTGTAGTGGAGCATGAAGTTTTGTTTTTTTGTTCCATCTAAGGAGTCAATATATTGTTCATCCTCGGCAGTTCCAAGTGTTGTCACAACTATTGCTTGTGTCTCACCGCGGGTGAATAGGGACGATCCATGCGTCTGAGGTAGCAGACCTACTTCAACTGAAATTGGGCGAATATCAGATAATCCTCTTCCGTCTATCCTTTTTGAGTCTTTCAGAATTGAGTTTCTGACAATGCTACTCTCAACATCTTTGAATATTCCCGACGCTTCAGTTTCATCGAAATTATCATCGAATTTCTCGTTGAGCTTTTCAATCATTTCATCTTTGATGATCCCAACCTGGTTATAGCGTTCCTGTTTGTCTGTAATTTTAAAAGCTTTCTCAAGCTTTGATCTCACCTCACCATCTATAAAGCTTGTAATCTCTGTATTATCCTTTTCCTCGATAATCATTGGGTCTTTTGCACACTTCCTTGCGAGATTTATAATCATTTCAATTACTTCTTGCATTGATTCATGAGCAAACATAACTGCCTCAAGCATCATTTTTTCAGTTAACTCGGATGCCTCTGACTCAATCATCAAGATTGCGTTTTTTGTACCTGCTACAACAAGCTCAAGTTGTGAATTTTCAATATCTTCAACTTTCGGGTTTAATATCATTTCATTCTCAATCAATCCAATTTTTGCAGCGCCAATAGGTCCTTTAAAAGGTATGCCAGAAATCGTCAAAGCGGCTGAGCAAGCAATCATTGCTACTATATCTGGGTCATTTTCATGATCATAAGTCAAGACAGTCGCAATGACTTGTGTTTCATTTTTAAATTCTTTCACGAAAAGTGGTCTTATAGGTCTGTCTATGAGTCTTGATATTAGAGTTTCTTTTTCTGTCGGCCTTCCTTCACGTTTAAAGTAACCACCGGGAATTTTACCAGATGCGTAAGACTTCTCTTGATAATTTACCGTTAAAGGAAAAAAATCTATGCCAGCTTTTGGTTTTTTTTCTGCGCAGACTGTAGCGATTACTGAGGTTCCGCCGTATGTTACAATCACTGCACCGTCTGCTTGCCTTGCAATTTTACCTGTTTCGATTTTCAGGGTTCTTCCACCCCAACTAATTTCTTCACTGTGTATATTAAACATTACTTTCCAATCTTATTTATCTTCTTATTCCTAGTTTCTTTATTACTTCTTTATATTTACCTTCATCTTTAAGTTTTAAATAATCCAGCTGCTTTCGTCTTTGGCTCACAAGTTTTAGTAAACCAGTTCGTGAATGATTATCTTTTTTATGTGTCTTAAAGTGTTCTGTGAGGTTCACAATTCTTTCAGTTAGTATTGCTATCTGAACTTCTGGCGATCCGGTATCCGTTTTATTTCTTGAGTATTCTTTTATTATATTTACTTTTACATCTTTTGTTATCGACATCATAATCTCCTTCGATTTTTATAATTTTTTTATCTACAGGTTAAATACTCGAACTGGTTGTAATTGCGTTTCTTCTAGGCTACAAATAGCAATCAATTTATCTGCAGATTTAGCTATTACTTTACCAGAGTGAGGTCCATTCCAATTACCATCAAAGGTGATTGCTGAACCATTTCTTAACCTGTTAGCATCATGATTATTAATTTGAACTGCCAGGATGTCGTCCAGCACAGTTTCAATTGGACTTATAATCATATTCAGATTATCTATATCATGGTTTAATTGCATAAGTCTATCAATAGATAAAATATTTTTTAAATTAAATGGTCCATATCTCGTTCTTTCGATCTTGTTTACATGACAACACAAACCTAGCTTATTTCCTATATGTTTGGAAATTGAACGAATATATGTACCTGTGCCGCAGGTTACCTCTATTGTACATTGCGAGTCACTATTCATTTCAACCAATTTGATATTTTCTATCACAATGGTTTTCACCTTACTGACCATATCGGGAACTACCCCTTTTCGGGCGAGCTCATAGGATCGGATACCATTAAATTTTTTTGCAGAATAAATTGGAGGTATTTGTTCTATTGGGCCAACATAGCTATTCAACACAGATTTTATTTCATTAATATCAGGCTTCCTATCTGACTTACCAATTATTTTCCCTGTTGCATCATCAGTATCTGTTTGTTCTCCAAACTTAATTGCGAATAGGTAAGTTTTATTTTTTTCGTGGATGAACGGAACAGTTTTTGTTGCTTCACCAAGTGCTATTGGTAAAATCCCTGTGGCCATAGGATCCAGTGTACCTGCGTGCCCAAGCTTACTCCCCTTAAATTTAGACTTAACTAGACGTAATGCGTCATTTGACGTTAAATCCTTATCTTTATAGAGATTTATCCATCCGTGAAATAAATTATTGTATGATTTTACCATAAATCAAATTTTTACTTACTATGAAAATTTAACTTCTCGATAGATTATTCAGTAAACGGTCTATCTTTGAGGCATATTCAAATGTTTGATCCTGTTTGTAGACAATTGAAGGAGTAAATTTTAGGGATAGCCTTGGTGCAATTCTACCTCTGATATATTTTGAATTCTTATTCAGGGCTGCAACTATATCGATAACTCCAATACCCCCAAGTGGCATTACATATGCAGTTGCATGTTTCAAGTCAGGGCTGACTGTAACCTGAGTTATTGTAATGGACACATTCTGGAGATCTTCATCATGTATAGTATCTCTGTATAGAAAATCAGAGAGCGACTTCTTGATTATTTCGCCAACTTTTAGCTGTCTTTGACTGTAAGAGTCCCTTTGTATTTTTCCTTTGAGCATTTTTTATAGTGATCTCTCGATTGTTTCAATTTCATAACATTCTATTATGTCCCCAGCTTTTATATCTTGATAATTTTGGAAAGAAATACCACACTCTTGACTTACTTGAACCTCACGAACTTCCTCTTGGAATCTTTTGAGCGACGATAGTTTGCCCTCGTGGATAACAATACTATCCCTAATTAGTCTCAAGTTTTCTTTGTTTTTAACGATACCATCAGTCACCATGCAGCCTGCTACCTTCCCAACCTTTGAGATATAAAAAACTTCTTTAACTTCAGCATTGCCAATTATTTTTTCATTAATAGTTGGATCCAACAAACCAGATAAAGCCAATTTAATTTCATCAATTAAATTGTAAATAATTGAATATTGTCTAATTTCGATACCATCGGTTTGAGCTTGAAGCTTTGCATTTGGGTTTGGACGTACATTAAATGCTAGTACTATAGCATTAGATGCAGAAGCAAGCGCAATATCTGTTTCAGATACTGCTCCAACAGCCGCATGAATGATTCTAACAACAACCTCATCAGAGCCAAGCTCATTCAACGAGGAACTAATCGCCTCTATCGAACCTTGCATATCTGCTTTTAATAAAACAGGTAACTCCTTGAGGTTCTTATCTTTTATTTGCCCCATCATATTCTCGAGAGTTAATTTATTGGTAAGTCCTGTTGCATAATTCTTTATTTTCCTTTGCCTATATTCGGTAATCTCTCTTGCTCTGGCCTCACTATTCACGACAGTAAATTTATCTCCAGCTTCTGGAACACTATTAAGGCCAAGGATTTCAATCGGATCAGATGGTTGAGCTTTATGGACTGATGTCCCCAAATCATCAGATAATGCTCGAACTTTCCCCCAAGCAGATCCTAAGACTACAATATCACCAATATTTAGAGTTCCCCTTTGAACAAGCACTGTTGCTACTGGCCCCTTACCTTTGTCAAGTGAGGACTCTATTACTACACCATCTGCGATCCGGTTTGGGTTGGCTTTGAGATCAAGTACTTCCGACTGTAGAATAATTGTGTCAATTAATTGATCAAGATTAGTTTTTTTTGTAGCTGAAACCTCAACCTCCAATATGTCACCGCCAAGTGACTCTACTATGACTTCATGTGCTAGAAGTTCGTTTCTTACCCTATTTGGATCAGCTCCATCCAAGTCTATCTTATTAATTGCTATTATTATTGGCACGTTAGCCTCTTTTGAATGGTTAATGGCCTCAATAGTTTGTGGCATTACTCCATCATTTGCAGCAACAACGATAACTACTATATCAGTAACTTTCGCACCCCTTGATCGCATTGATGTAAATGCAGCATGTCCCGGTGTGTCTATAAATGTTAGTGTATTTTTTTTCGAGGTACTAAGCTTGTATGCTCCAATGTGTTGCGTTATTCCTCCCGCTTCCCCTGAAACTATGCTCGTTTTTCTTAGTGCATCAAGTAAGCTTGTTTTGCCATGGTCAACATGTCCCATAATTGTAACAACTGGTGATCTTGATTGCAAATCATCTTCCTTATCATCAATTCCCTCAAGTCCTTCCTCAACGTCTGACTCCGAAACTCTTTTTACAGTATGCCCCAATTCTTCTGCAATTAGCTGCGCTGTGTCAGCGTCTATGACATCTGTAATCTTATTCATTTGGCCTTGCTTCATAAGAAGTTTAATCACGTCTACAGCTCTCTCAGCCATTCTATTTGCGAGTTCTTGTATTGTTATTGCTTCCGGAACTATAATTTCTCTGCTTATTTTTTGGGCTGGAATAGGTGTTGTGTGTTGCCTTCTTTCACGTTCCCTCCTCCTCCTTATCGAAGCAAGAGATCTTTGCCTCGGAGAGTCATCTAATGCAGTCGTCACAGTAATTTTTGTTTGTCGGCGTTCCTCTTGAGGTCTGAATCTTGTAAACTTATTCGGCGCTTTTGCTTCTTCTACTTCTTCGTCAAGCAATTTTTGTCCTTCTTGTTCAACTACATCGATACTTCTCTTATTTTTTTTGCCTCCGTCTGACTCTTGTGGAAAGGGAGCATTTGTATTATCAAGAATTTCGTTACTAAATGTATCATTCTCAGCGTTGGCTCTACTCTTTTGTCCTTTGGATGCATCTTCAGTATGTTTAGCATCAGCTTTCGGTACGTCTAAATTTGAATTTTTCGCGTCAAGTATTGCTTGGTTTCTAGCATTTATCTCTTTATTAGTAAGTTCACCGCTCTCATTTTTATCAAACGAGTTTACTTTTTCAGGATTTCTTATGACTCTTTTTCTTTTTGTCTCTACAACTACAGTGTTGGCCCTACTCGATGAGAAGTTGGATCTAATTTGGGTAGGATTAATGTCGGTTTTAAGGCTAAGAGTTTTTTTTGACCCTTTTACTTTTTTATTATCTTTTATATCTTTTTCTTCAGTCATATCCAGAATATATTCAATTTTTATAAATTATTGGGAATTATTTCAGTATTCTAGCATTTGCAAGTTTTTCTGCTAATTCTATTTTACTATCTTCAATCTCATTTGGAGTAGTATCATTAGTATTTTCGAGATCTTCTTCATCCACATCGGCTATCCAACCAAGTTTCATCCTTGCATGAAGGATCATCTCTTCTATTTTTTCCATCGTTATATCGAAGCCTGTGAAAAGTCCGCTTTGTTTCTTACTGCCTAATTCAGTCTTTTCTACCCATCCAAACAAGTCATCCGTTGAACATCCAGCAAAATCGTCTAGGGTTTTGATATCATTTTCTCCCAGAACAACAAGCATATTTGTTGTCATGCCGTCAATTTCTTCTAAATCATCATGGACTCCCAGCTCTTTTCTTTTTGCATCCAGCTTTAAGTCCTCTTCTTCAATAAATGTTTTCGCACGCGATTGAATTTCGAGAGCTGTATCATCGTCAAATCCCTCGATGGAGGATATTTCTGATGTTTCAACAAAAACAAGATCCTCAATGGATAAAAAACCCTCAGAAACAAGAAGTTGCGCAATTACTTCATCCACATCGAGTGCTTGTATAAAAATTTCACTTTTTTCATTAAATTCAGTTTGTCTTCTTTCCGACTCCTCAGCTTCAGTCAGTATGTCTATATCCCACTTGGTAAGTTGACATGCTAATCTCACATTTTGCCCTCGCCTTCCAATAGCTAATGACAGATGGTCATCAGGTACAACAACCTCTATACGTTCGATCTCTTCATCCAAGACAACTTTTGTTGCTTCCGCAGGGGCAAGTGAACTTATTACAAATGTAGCTATATCTGGACTCCATTTTACTATATCAATTTTTTCGCCTTGTAATTCATTAACAACCGACTGGACTCGGCTTCCCCTCATACCTACGCAGGCACCAACAGGATCGATTGAATTGTCAGATGTATGTACAGCAATTTTAGCTCTGCTCCCAGGATCTCGAGCAACAGATATTATTTCTACAATGCCATCGTATATTTCTGGTACTTCTTGCATGAATAATTTTGCCATAAAATTATTGTTAGTTCTTGATAGAAATATTTGCGGTCCTCTGGGTTCGCGCCTAACATCTTGAATGTAGGCAAGGACTCTGTCACCACTTCTAAAGTTTTCTCGAGGAAGAAGTTCATCTCTTCGAATAATAGCTTCGTTTCGGCCAAGGTCAACAATGACATTCCCATATTCAACCCTCTTAACGATCCCTGAAATAACTTCATCAATTTTATCTTTAAACTCGTCATATTGACGATCTCTTTCAGCATCTCTAACCTTTTGAAATATAACCTGTTTTGCACTTTGGGCTGCAATTCTTCCAAATTCAATGGGCGGTAGTTCTTCAGAGATGAAGTCACCTATTTCTGCTTCTTTATTTTTTTTCCTAGCTTCATTTAAATCTATCTCGGTTGCTTTATTTTCAACGACTTCGACAACCTCAAGTAATCTAGCAAGATTTGTTTGTCCAGTTTTAGGATCAATTTCTGCGCGAATTTCGTTCTCGCTCCCGTAACGAGTTTTCGCGGCTTTTTGTATTGCATCTTCCATCGCAGAGATCACAATATTTTTGTCTATGGATTTATCTCTCGCAACTGCATCAGCAATTTGCAGTAATTCAAGTCTGTTTGCACTAATTCCTGACTCGGACATATCTACTCTCCAATTTATAGTTTCAATAATTTATCACTAAATACTAGTTTAGCTTTGTTAATATTTTTAATAGCTATCTTCACTTTATTATTTGTATCAGCTGATTTGGCGTCAGTAAGTAGAAGATAATCCTCATCGAGTCCAAAAATTTCACCCCTATAATTTTTTTTATTTTCAATTTTCTCAATCAATTCTACCTTAATCTCATTACCAATATTCTGAATAAAGTCTTTCTTTCTTACTAAAATACGATCAATTCCGGGTGATGATATTTCAATTCTGTAATTATCAGGTAACAATTTGTTTGACTCAATCATTGGCATTATTGCTCTACTAGCTTTTGTACAATCGTTAATATTGAGTTCCCCAGAAATTTTTTCCAACATAATTTGTAATGCCATCTCGTGATTATTAATTTTTACTTGCACAATAAGATAACCAATCTCTCTAAGTTCAGACTCGATCAGTGAAGAAATTTTATTCTCTTCCAGTGTTTCGCTGTTTATACGATGTTCTTCCATCTTTCTACTTAAAATATAAAAACCCAAAAAAAAAGGCTTTTCGAGAAAGCCTAGCATTATTGAATTCCTGAATTTGTATTAATTATATCTTTATGGCATAAATATTACAAGCTTAATTTTTTGAAAGTTAAATAGACCGGGTTTTGGTCATTTCTGATGGCTTTTTTCTCGTATTTTGATTGTGTCGATGGGAATGGCTTTTGTGTAAAATCACTACTTTTTTCGCATATCCAATCAAAACGATTATCACGCAAAAAATGGAATAATATAGAGTGTATGTAGCCTTTATGATCGCTAGCTATTAAGATCTTACCACTTCTTTTTAATACTCTATGAAACTTGTGTATATTGTTTGGATTGATTAATCGCCTTTTATGATGTCTTTTTTTAGGCCACGGGTCAGGGAATAATATGTAGATAGATGAAAGATAACAATCTGCCATAGTATCTAAAATATCGATAGCGTCATCTGTGCTAATCCTTATATTTTTAATTTGTTTCTCATTTACATCTCTAACTAGGTTTATGGCACCACTTATAAATGGCTCGGCTCCAATAAACATTTTATTTTTATTATTTATTGCTTGCCAAAGCAGATGTTCTCCATAGCCAAATCCAATCTCAAATTCAATATCATCGTCGATGGCGCTAATACTTACATCTCCGAGCTTATACTTTGGAAATAAATTTTTTAAAATATCTTGACTATGAGTATTCAGAGAGCGGCTTTTTTTCCTGCCATATAGCTTGGACATATATGGGTTGTCATTTCGCATAACTACGAAAGTTCTGATAAAAGTTTTTCTGCTAAATCTAATTTTTCCCATGAGAAAGATCCATCCAGACCAGGGGACCTACCAAAGTGTCCATAGCAGCTTGTTTTTGAATATATTGGATTTTTTAGTGATAGGTGATCTACTATCCCTTTAGGAGACAAATCAACAACTCTCATTATTGCATTAGATAGTTTTTTTGTGTCTATCTTAGCGCCATTGTCTAGTTTAATATGAAATGACATAGGTGATGAGAGGCCTATCGCGTATGAAATTTGAATCTGGCATTTTTTAGCAATTTTTGCATGCACAATATTTTTAGCAATATATCTGGCTATGTACGCGGCTGATCTGTCAACTTTTGAGGGATCTTTACCTGAGAATGCACCACCACCATGAGGGGCAGCCCCGCCATATGTATCGACAATGATTTTTCTTCCAGTTAGTCCAGCATCACCATCAGGTCCGCCAATGACAAACCTACCCGTTGGATTAATTATTAGATCCTTGTTATTTTTGACCCATCCTTTCGGCAAGGCGGACAGTATAACATCAACTAGAATGTCTCTGATATAGCTATTTTTTGCAGACTCGTTATGTTGGTTTGATACGAGAATTTTATTTGCGCACACAGGGTAATCATTTTCATATAATAAGGTTACCTGACTTTTTGCATCGGGTCCAAGTTCTGGCAGATTACCTGCTTTCCTCTCAAGAGATATTTTTGATAAGATTTGATTTGCAAAATAGAGTGGTGCAGGCATGTAGCAATCAGTTTCATCAGTCGCATAACCAAACATTATGCCCTGATCACCAGCACCTTGGTTTTTGCTTTCTGTTTCCACTACTCCTCTAGCAATGTCTTCAGACTGCCCATGAATTTTATCAATGATTTCTATCTTTTCCCAATGAAAATTTTCATCTTCATAACCAATCTCACGAATGCATTCTCTTACAAGATCTTCAAGATTGATTTTTTCACGAAAATTTAAAAGGCTGGTTTCACCTGCTAGTACCACAAGATTAGACGTTACTAATGTTTCAATGCCTGCACGTGCGTTTGGATCCAGAAGAATTAATTCGTCCAAAATTCTATCAGATAATTGATCCGCAATTTTATCAGGGTGCCCCTCTGAAACAGACTCACTTGTAAATAGGTATGCGTTCTTTGACATTTATGTATCTACCGATTTTTATTTTTTGAAATTAACTTTTTGTTTAAGCAGTATATTAATAAAAAACAAAGCAGCAAAATAGAAAATAAAGAATTATATCCGTATTTTGTATAAAAGGTTACATCGGTTTTTTGAGGCAGCATTGCCTTATCAAAATATTCTGTATTTAATTTTGATTTAATAATTATTTTTCCGTATGGGTCAATCACTCCACTAATACCAGTATTTGCAACTCTTACAACTGGTAAACCACGTTCAACTGCCCTTAGAGTTGCCATGCTAAAATGTTGATATGGGCCAGAGCTTCGGCCGAACCATGCATCGTTCGTTATATTTAGTATAAAATTTGTTTTTTGATTATAACTATGAAGGAATTCTGAAAATATTATTTCATAACATATCAGTACATGAGGTGTGATTAAGTCATCATTTAATATTGCCGTGCCTCCCTGACCATTTGAGAAGTTTCCAGATAACTCCTCAAAATTTAGAAATCCCAATTTTGATAGAAGGCGACTAAATGGTAAATATTCGCCAAAGGGCACTAACTTATTCTTGTCATACTTACCAATAATCTTATTTCTCCAATCAATTATAAATAAGCTATTATAAATTGATTGGTCACTTACTGCGCCACCCTCTCGCCTCAGGGAACCCAGCATGAGGTAGTCTTTTGATGTCATACTTTTTGTTAAATCAGAGGTTATTTGTAGATTTTCATCAATTAGAAATGGTACAGCAGTTTCAGGCCATATAAAGTATCTCTTATCTGGGGTTTCGTCTTTATTCTCTAACATTTCAACTGTTGCAGATATTAGTTTGTTTAAATTGACTTGTGCTAATTCTTTTTCCCATTTATCTGTCTGTTTTATGTTCGGCTGGATTATATTAATTTCAATATTTTCAATTTTATCCGCGTATAATTTAGGCCTAGATTGTCCAAATATAACAACCCCAATTAAAACTAATAAAGTTGCTAGTATTGATATGTATTTTAAATCAGGCGATTTATTTAATATCAATATTAGAGGTATGGAAAATATTATTACTGTAAGTGTTGTTAAAAATAGCTCACCAAAAATAGAAATAATTTGCAGAATAATATTGATGTGAATTAAAGAATGGCCAATTTGCGCCCATGGGAAACCAGTAACGCTTATTCTTAGGTATTCGGAAATTGTCCATGCAATTGCAATAATAAATATTCTTGTTATATTTCTTGGGTAAAAAAAAGCTAATAGGAAAGCCGATAAACCATAAAATACAGATAAAATTAATGGAACCAATAACAAACTTGGCAGCAATAAAAGATAGTAAACTTCAATTTCAATTAATAGTGAAATATTAATCCAATAGAGACTAAAGAAATAAAAACCATACCCAAAAGACATACCCAAGAAGAAGCATTTTATGAAAAACATTTTTTTAGAATGTAAATTCTTTTCATCAAAAAGAGCGTCAAAATTAAATATATAAATTGGTATTGTAAAAAATAGGACCACATAAAAGTTTACAGGCGCAAGAGATAATACTGAAAGTGAGCCCATCAAAAAATTGATTAGACATTTCCGCATAAAGCTAAGATTACTTAATTTTATTAAATTAAAATTCATTAATTTAAGTATAAATTATTCACGTAACAAATAGGGGTTTTTGTAGCCAAGGTTACTCATAATATTTATCTCAATTTCTTCCATTTCAGCGGCGTTTGACTCAATCTCATGATCAAAATCCAGAAGATGTAGAATACCATGTATTATGAGATGGCTTAAATGTTCATTGAGATTTTTGCTCTGTTGAATAAGCTCGGCTGATATATATTCATATGATAGAACTATGTCTCCCAGATGAGGCATTTCTGATTTGAATGATAAAATATTTGTAGCTTTGTTTATATTTCGGAATTTTTTATTAAGCGCAGCTATATTTTTATTTGATGTGAGCAATATGCTTAATTCATCGTATTGAGTATTATTAACAAAAATTAATGTCTGTTCAGTAGCCTTCTCAATGACCGAATATATTTCAGAATGTTTTTCCCACTCATCAAAATCAATAATTATATCTGGCACTAGGTCATTTTTTGAGTATTTTTTCATACGCATTAATTATTTTTTTTACTAGTGAGTGTCTTACAACATCATCTGAGCTGAATTTAATTTGTTTTGTTTGAGTCATATTCTTTGTAACTTGTATAGCCTCAAGCAGACCAGATTTCACATTAGCGGGCAAATCAATCTGTGTTGGATCTCCAGTAATTACCATCTTGCTATTGATGCCAAGCCTTGTAAGAAACATTTTCATTTGAATTGAATTACAATTTTGCGCCTCATCTAAAATTATAAATGCATTTTCAAGTGTTCTGCCTCGCATAAATGCAAGAGGCGCAATTTCAATAATATTACTATCCAGTCCTTTTTGAACTTTATTTGATGGAAGGCAGTCGTAAAGTGCGTCATATAGTGGACGTAAGTAAGGATCTATTTTTTCTTTTAAGTCCCCAGGTAAAAAACCAAGTTTTTCACCAGCTTCAACAGCGGGTCTTGATAATATAATTCTATCAACCAATCCAGCTTCCAAAAAATATGCAGCAGATGCAACAGCAAGGTATGTTTTTCCAGTCCCTGCTGGGCCAATACCAAATGTCAAGGGGTTATTGTAAATTGAATTTATATATTCGTCCTGATTTAATGATCTGGGAAGTATCGTTTTAATTTTTGTTTTTATTATGTTTTTGTCCGACTTTTTGTGGTCAGATTTAATATTTTTAACTCTTATAGATCCCGAAACTTCATCAATATTATTATTTACACCTAAATTATCTCTTTCCACCATATCAAGAATAATACTCTTTGCTATATTTATATTTGAGTTGTCACCCGAGATTTGTACTGTATTTCCATGAGGTATAATCTCAACTGATACTTCCTTTTCTATTAATCTCAGATTTTCATCATTTTTACCAAAGATATTAACCAATTTACTTGAGTCATTAATTACAATATTCATACAAGATTTTGATACTCGGTTCACGGTTAGGCTCTGTTTACTCTTAACTGCTTTCAATTAACTCACCACTCAGATTATTAACTTTCATAGAATTTATTTTAATATCAATAAATTCTCCTATTTTATATGATTTTCTTGTATCCTCAAAAAAAACTGATTGTAAATGAGGAGTTTTACCAACTAAATGACATTCCTCTTTACCAAACTTTTCTATTAATATGTTTACAGTTTTGCCAATAAACTGATTATTAAATTGGAATTGCTGCTCTTTTAAAAGACTCTGAAGCAGGTTTAGCCTTTCAGACTTTGTGACTTGAGGGATCTGGCCCTCATAGTCGGCGGATGGTGTTCCGGGCCTTGGGGAATAATGAAATGAGAAGGCCTGCGCAAATTCAATTTTTCTCACAAGCTCCATGGTGTCATTGAAGTCCTCATCTGACTCACCTGGAAATCCCACAATAAAATCTGATGAGATTGCTATTCCTTTTTTTGCTGAGCGAATTTTATCAATTATATCTATATATTTTTCAACACTATGCTTTCTATTCATTGACTTTAATATTTTATTTGAACCTGATTGTATTGGTAGGTGCATATAAGGCATTAACTTTTCAATGTCCCTATGTGCATAAATTAATTCGTCATCAACATCATTTGGGTGATTCGTTGTATACCTTAATCTTTTTATTCCGGATATTTTAGATAATTCATAAATTAAGCGCGCTAAGTTAGAGGTACTATTTGTTAAACTCTCTCCGTGGTAGGCATTTACATTTTGGCCAAGTAATGTTAATTCAACAACGCCCTGATCAACAAGTGACTTTGCCTCCTCGATCAATTCTGCCGTTGTTCTAGAATATTCTGAACCTCTTGTGTAAGGCACAACGCAAAAGGTGCAAAATTTATCACAACCCTCTTGTATTGTTAAAAAGGCAGTAGGCTTTTTTTCAATTCTTTTTCTTCTTGCAAGCAAATTAAACTTATTTTCAATTGGAAAGTCTGTTTCGATAATTTTCTTATTTTTATCCAATTTAGATACTAATTCAGGAAGCTTGTGGTAAGTTTGTGGACCTATTACCATATCAACATCAGGCATTCTCCTAATAATCTCACTATCTTCCGCTTGTGCAACACATCCAGCTACTACAATTTTTTTTGTATTACTTTGTTTTTTTAATCTTCCGATATCAGAATATAATTTTTCAGCAGCCTTTTCTCGTATATGGCAAGTGTTGAATATGATGAGGTCACTTTCATCAGAGTTTTTTGTTTCAGTAAAGCCCTTCTTGTCTAGAGATTCTAATATTCGTTCGGAGTCATATACATTCATTTGGCAGCCATATGTTTTGATGAATACTTTTTTCACAGTTATCACACTCCTCTGTTAAGAGACTGCAGGAATCCATCTCGCACAATAGCTTCGCATTCACTTGCAATATCTTTTCTAGATTTTTTTTCGGATATGTCAATTCTATTATGAAAAGTTACTTCTACCTCAAACGAGCCTGAGCGTATTATGTTATATAAGTGGCTAAGCAAATCCATATCCCCATACCAAGCGATTAGCATTCGCTCAATTCTATTCATACTTAATCCGTTGTATTTAGTGTAAGCGATTGATATTGGTTGGATGTTAAGTTTACTGTCATCTGAAAGTTCACATAATATAAATATTGATGATTTAAACGGAAGGACTCTATTTCCATCACTTGATGTTCCTTCGGGGAACAGGACAACATTTTGTTTATTAGATATTCTATCTTGTATTTTACTTGCTGTTTTAGCAAGTTCCTTATGGTTATTCCTATTTATAAATATTGTCCTTTGGAGTTTTGCTAACCAGCTTATGAGAGGCCACCTCGATACCTCGCTTTTAGATACAAAGGACGTTTTAATTACTGAGCTAATTATTAGTATGTCTATCCACGAGGCATGGTTTGAGACAATTAGTGACCCATCTTCACCCAAACTTCCTTTTACAACAATTTTTATTGATAGCAATCTTAGAATGATTCTGTGATAAATCATCGGGATTATTTTTGAGAACCGACTTTGAAATACATGCAGTAATACTTGAACCGGAAGTAGTAAAGTAGTTATCACAATGATGAGAAAAATAATTAAATAGCTTTTAAGAAATGACATAATTAATTACTTCTTATTACTTATTTTTTTTTACTGCATATATTTCAAGACGGTGATTTATAATACTATAGCCCAATTTATTGGCAATTTTCTCTTGCAGTTTTTCAATCTCCTCATCCCTAAATTCAACCACCTTTCCAGTTTCAATATCAATCAAATGATCGTGGTGATCCTTATAAACCATTTCATAACGAAATTTACCATCTTTAAACTCATGCTTTTCTAATATACCATTATCGTTAAAGAGTTTGAGAGTCCTATATATTGTTGCAAGTGAAATACTGTTGTTTATTGAGGTGGTTCTTCTGTATAACTCCTCCGCATCCGGATGATCATCAGATGATGAGAGCACTTGAGCAATAACTTTACGCTGCTCTGTCATTCTCAAGCCTTTTTGTATACATTTTTGTTCTATTCTATTTTTAACCATCCGATTTTGGTCATCTCTTTGTTTGCTGTTATCTTCAATATAACATCAATTTTTCGTGTTGGCCATTTGATATAATGCTGCATCAATCATTGTTTCGTTGTACTTGTAGTATGACTTTCTGGTACTAATTTTTCTAAACCCAATTTTCTCGTAGAGATTTATCGCGTGGATATTATTCACAGCAACCTCTAGGTAAATATTTGTGATACCCATGCCTTTCAATGCACAAAGCGTGTTGCTCAGTAATAAAGACCCAAAACCTTTTTGCCGACTTTTGATGTCAATTACCATCATAACGATATCGCAGTCTATCTCCGATATCATACCTGCAATAAAGCCAACCACGCACCCCCTTTTTTTCAGTATGTATAGAATTGAATTTTTATTTTTTATTGAATTTAAAAAAAATTTTTTGTCCCAACATTCATGATATCCACTCCTCATTATTTTTAGGATTTTTTCAATATCTCCTTTGCTAGCACAACTAAAACACGTACCTACATTATCCATAAATATCCTTTTTTTTATATTTCACAAAATTTGGGGTTTTAATGTATTTTGCTTCGATATTATTGGCAATATTTGAGTTTAATTCACAAATTTTACCTAAATTAGTATCTGGGATTATATAATTACTTGTAAGATTTTTAACGCTGAAATTATTTTTAATTAGATAACTCAGAAATTCATTTCCAGTCTCAATTATGTTGATTTTTCTTTTATCAATTTTATTTAGTACTTCATCTGCGTGGAGTAGAATAGGATCATTCCGATCGGGAACAGTTGCATTAAATTCTTTGTAGTAAAAATTGTTATTTGTCGAATGTGTTATAATAGCAAGGGTGCTAGAGATAGCAGAAGATCGATAAGTTTGTGCAATAAGTTCATGCTGCGTTATGCCATATGCATCTATGTTATTTACTAAAGAAATACTTTTTGCAACTGCCAGACCTGTTCTTATGTTTGTGTAATTTCCAGGCCCAATCACGCAAACCACTTTTTTAATATCTAAATAACTAAAAGTGCTCTTATCAATGATTGACTCTAGTGCGGGAACTACGTTTTCACTGTGTAATTGTTTGCTATCAAGATTTATTTTTTCGATAGTTTTAGGTTTATTATCGGTTATTAAGGCAATTATTGAGTTGTTTGACACAACATCAACCAGCAGTGTAATCATAGCAAACTACACAGCTTCAACTTCCATTACTTCAGGGATGTAATGTTTTAGTAAATTCTCAATACCATTTTTTAAAGTCATCGTCGAACTTGGGCATCCAGCACAGGCTCCCTGCAGGTTTAAGTAAACAGTCCCTGATTTAAATCCTTGAAAAGTGATGTCACCGCCATCGTGTGCTACAGCCGGGCGAACTCTAGTCTGTATGAGATCTTTTATTTTATCAACTGTATCGCTATCTTTGGGGTCAAAAAATTCCTCTTGTTTTTCATGACTAACTCCAACGATTATAGGTTTATTTGATAAAAAATGATCCATAATTTCACCAAGTATAATTGGCTTAAGTTGTGGCCATTCGTATGCAGACTTTGTCACCGTTATGAAATCATCAGAGAGGAAAACACCAGATACTCCGTCGATTAAAAATATCTTTGCTGCTAGAGGCGACTCCTCAGCTTCTTTTGAATTTTTGTACTCCCTTGTTGATCCAGGAAGAACATCACAACCAGGTATAAACTTAAGTGTATTCGGGTTTGGTGTTGATACAGTTTCAATAAACATAATTAATTCCCTTCTATTCCTAATTTAAATATTAAATATTTACAATTCAAGTTTTATATTTATACCGACTTTTCAGTCTAGTTTGCGGTTAATTCTAGAATGGCATCTTTGGTGATTTGCCCTGGTATAATTGTTATCGGGATCGGGAAATTTGATGCTCTTGATCCTGTAAATTGTGACACAAGTGGCCCTGGGTTTATGCTATCTGTAGCAGCAGCCAACACAAGAAGTGAAATGGAGCCATCTTCATTTATAAAATCAATAATTTCTGTGGTCGGCTGCCCGAACCTTACAACTAGCTCTGGAACCAGACCAGTGTCTACATTTACATTCTCGGAATATGTTTTTAGTATTTCCCTAGCGTTTTCTTCGGCCTCTTCTTTCATAATAGCTTCAACTCCATAAACATTTTTGAAATCAGATGTGTTCACAACTCTAAGTAAAGTTATCTTTCCTTTTGTCTGCATGGCCCTTCTGGAAGCATAGCTGATTGCCCTATGACATTCTGAAGTGTCGTCAACAACTACTAAAAATTTTCTTATCTTTTTAGGCATCTAATTTAATAAAAATATTAACTCAATACCAATATTATAGGCATAAATTTATGTTAAACCTATTATTTTTTTTGTTTCTTCTAAAACAGGCTGCGCGATTGCTTTTGCTTTTTCGGCTCCATCTTTAAGTATGTTTCCGATATACTCTTTTTCGTTAATTATCTTATTCATTTCATTACCGATTGGACAAATTTTTTGAACTAATAAATCGGTAAGGCCCTTCTTTAGATCAGAGAATTGTTTCCCAGAAAACTCACAAAGTATATCATCTTGGCTTTGGCCACTTACTCCTGCGTATATTGATAATAAATTTATCAATTCATAACGATCCTTGATTTCAATTATATTCTCCGGAATGGCTGCAGAGTCTGTTTTGGCCTTTTTTATCTTATTAGAAATTTGATCTGCAGTATCTAGCAAATTAATTCTTGTCATATCAGATAATTCTGAACTCGACATTTTCTTCTGACCATCTCTCAATGACATTACTCGAGTTACAGGTCCAGTTATCATTGGCTCAGGTAATACAAAAAACTCATCCTTCGAGGTAATTTCAAGTATCCTATCACGAAAATCAATATTAAATTTTTGTGCAATATCTCGAGATAACTCAATATGCTGCTTTTGGTCCTCCCCAACAGGCACATGGGTGGCTTTGTAGGC
>Ga0163109_10001495_pt1 | contig 18462 bp, 25 predicted proteins | sample CRUFie1St13metaG_FD_108704 | JGI IMG/M metagenome (GOLD analysis project Ga0163109, IMG submission 108704) | Marine microbial communities from the Costa Rica Dome - CRUD Field 142mm St13 metaG | ecosystem: Environmental > Aquatic > Marine > Oceanic > Photic zone | place: Costa Rica: the Eastern... | reverse complement strand
TGTTGATCTCCGTCACTCGGAAGTTGTAGCAACTCTTCCTGCTCGGCGGTAACATTTTCCCCATCTTCTAACTCCTCATATGCTAGTTTCATTATAGTATATATGTAATAAGAAACACCCCCTAGAAGAATGATGAGACACCAGATAACACTCCAGGTAACATCGTTTACATCTTCTAAGGGGCGCAAAAATAAGTTCATAAATTATCGAATTGATGTTCTAATATCATTCTATATAGCGAATCTCTTAGATACCATAAATGCTCTTGCTCACTAGGATGCCTTGCTGGCGATCCTTCCCATGTTTCTATGCGTTTTAGCACACAATGGTGTAGTAAACGAACATCCTCAATTCTCAAATCAACGGTGTAATCGAACTCATCATTCATGGGTTGTTAGGATCCATTCCTAAAGATTTTAAGTAGTCTCTCCACCAATTATATTTTTCTTTCTTCCATTGAGGGACAGGACGACCTTGTTCTGAATACCATTCATACAGAGCATCATCGATAGTCTGTGCGATCTCCATATTCCTCTTCCTCTTCATCAACATCTGCATATGGATTCTCCAAGAAGGGTCCTCGTTTTCTAAGGGGTTCTCGTTTGACATAATCCTGTTCGGCATTTACTGCTTCAATCCATACGGCAAGTTTCATTACTATGAATATAATAATGAGTGGTGTGAAACAACCAACTAGTATAACTGGATTCATTTGTGTTTCCTCGTAAAAGGTTCCCAGTGTTCCCAGCCATATTTATGTACTGCCCACATGCCTAAGACAGGAACGAACACCAAACACCACGCCATGAACCCACATGCCCATGGATTGTTTAGTGTCCGTCCACAAAATCTAGCAAATTCTAGTATCATGATACGTCCAAGAAAATTTCTGGTTCTTCGTCGTCGTCAATATATTCTGTCATACGAAGTTGTTTAATACGTTCGTATAAATCTTTTCGTAGTTTTTTATGTTCTTCCACTTCTTCACTAGTAAGTGGACCATGGCGTCTGTTTAAACTCATGCTGGATAGTCCCAATTTGTTATGAATTGTGTTTTGTGTTGTGGTCCCCAACCGCCAAGATAGAGATAAGGAACAGTACGAATGGGACAAAACTCACCAGTACAGAGAAGATCATCAACGATCCTCCAAGACTCCATGACTTCTTCAGCGTGTACAAAGTGGGACTGGTCGCTATTGATAGCGTCATAAAGAAGTTTTTCATAACCATCTATTGCTCTGTCCTGTGGATAGTCGTGGGAGAGTGTAGCCAGTTCAAGATCATCGTTAAGCCCAGGAGATTTAATGTCAATCCTAATATCCAGATGAGGATTAGGCTGTAGACGCATAACAATACGGTCGTTAACTTCCCCTTCATAGAGTTTTAGCGGTGGTGCTTTTAGTTTAATGACTACTTCTACACATTGGTAAGGTAGTTTTTTACCTGTCATGACGTTAAAAGGAACTCCCTCCCAACGCCAGTTATCGACGAAAAGAGTACCAGCAAAATAGGTAGGAGTACCACTGTTAGGATCAACCCCCTCTTCAGAACGGTAGCCATCGTATTGTCCAAGAATAATGTTTTCAGATAGTCTTGTAGCAGCGAGAACTTTTGTTTTCTCACGTCGAATTTCTTTAGCATCCATCCTACATGGTGGTTCCATAGCAATTAGTGCTAGAACCTGTAGGATGTGGTTCTGTAGCATGTCACGTACAGCACCAGCAGTTTCATAGTATTGAGCACGACCTTCACAACCAATAGTTTCGGAAGCAAATATTTGAATCTCTTCTATGTACTGCCTGTTCCAAAGTGGTTCCAGTAGAATATTGCTAAAGCGGGTGGCAAGGATATTATTAACAGTATCTTTGCCGAGATAATGATCAATCCTATAAACTTGTTTTTCCCGTAGATGTCTAGCAACCACAGTTGATAGATGATCAGCAGATTTATAATCGTACCCAAAGGGTTTTTCGATAACCACCCGTGATGTTTCAGCATCGTCGAGGAGTCCTGATTCTTTGAGGTTGGTGATGGCATTTGCATACCTCTCTGGTGGCACGGATAAAAAATACGTATTGTCGTGTAAGTAGTTAGGAAGATGAGAAAGAGTATCAACATTGTCCAGGTCTGCAGAAACGTAATCTAGTTGTCTTAAAAACCCTTCAGGATATTCCCCCAATGATTCCTTCCACTGTGCTGCTGTTGGTGCTCTCCTTGCACAACCAGTAATTAGAAAATTTTCTGGGAGAAGTTTTTTCTCCCAGAGTTTATAGAGTGCAGGGATGAGTTTCTTTTTGCATAGGTCACCTGTAGCACCGAAGATGACTATGCCGCTGCTAATGTGCTGTTCCATTACCTTTGTAGTCCTCCGATTCGTAATAGTTATTCTCCCCCTTAAGTCGTCCAAATGTGAGGGTGGCACATACAAAGGGTAATGATATCCAAAGTAAGACATTACCTAACATCGTGCCCTCCAAACATTGCCCGCATTCCATTTAAGACTTTGTTTGCGAATCGTCCCAGTCTTCTGGATTCAAATCTTGAGTAGAGAGCAGTAGTAATAACAGGGGCTGGAACACCGAGATCCACAGCACTGTGAACAGTCCAACGACCCTCACCACTGTCTGATACTCCCCCATCGAACTTGCTAAGCTCTCTATCGCTGCGTAGTACATCAGCGGTAAGATCAAGTAACCAAGAACCAACCACAGAACCACGACGCCACAACTCAGCCACTTTAGCAACGTTAATATCGTAGCAATAATCTTTTGGGTTATCCATTGGAGCAACTTCAGCATCACCTGCGGCAACGTATGCTGCTCCAGCATTAGCTTCATGCAGGATATTAAATCCTTCTGCGTATGCTTGCATGATTCCATATTCAACTCCGTTATGGACCATCTTCACAAAGTGACCAGCGCCAGGACCGCCGCATAACATCCATCCAAATTCCTCTGGATACCAAGTAAAGTCTCTGTCACCTGTTCGTGGGGCAGCGTTAATGCCTGGTGCGAGGGCGTCAAAGATAGGACGGCAGACGGATACTGCAAGATCTGCACCACCAACCATAAGACAATATCCACGCTCCAAACCGTAAACACCACCACTAGTGCCACAGTCAAGATATTGGATGCCCAATTTAGACAACCTTTCTGCCCTGCGTCTAGAGTCTTTAAAATTGGAATTGCCATGATCAATAATAATATCGCCTTCCACACAAAATTGTAGTAGCTCATTGAGTGTGTCCTCTACTGTTTCTGCTGGTACAACCATCATAAAAACGCCAGGAGTTTCTCCTGTTGTTTTATTATGATGAATTACTTGAACAAGATTTTCAATAGAAGTTGTACATCCACTGATGTAACCCGCTTCAAATTGTGCTTCTGCTTTTTTGTAATTGTTGCGGTATCCATGTACCTCGTGTCCTGCTGCGATAAGACGACGAGACATTCCCTCGCCCATTCGCCCAAGTCCAATCATTCCTACTTTCATTTAATTAACTCCATTGCTTCTAGTAATTCTTGATAATGATGGATTTCATCGTTCATTATATCGATGATTTTCTGATCGTCAGGAAACCGTGTCAGGTATTCCGCATATGTCATGGAAGCGTGAAGTTCCACCTCGGAGTTCAGATGATAAGCATACCTAGGAAACACAGTGAAATAAACCACCATGATCCAATAGTAGACCAGCACCAAATGATAAGCAAAAAACCTATCAATCCAAGCATTATGTCCCCCACGGCGCTCCATCTCCTCCAAGTGTTCTGTTTCGTTGACTGTTTGCTCGAAGTGCTCAATCATCAGGTCAACGTGTTCTCTAGTTCTAAGACCAAGAGACTCTTTAAAATGAAAGACACTCAGAAATGCAAAATAAGGTGCCCGAGCAATAGTCTCCAGCACCCAAAAACGTTGTACGTCTCTACCTTTATATAGAAAATCTAGGATAGAGACTGTTATGTTTAGAAACGTTTTATTTAGAGTTTTCATCATAATTTTCCTCGATGTAGTAGTTTAGTTTCTTTTTTAAAACTTCATACTGGTCCCACATCCATTCAGATCCTGTCCGATCTTGGTAGGTCTCGCAAGCTCTAAACAACAATGAGAGATCCGATTCCGTGAACCTCATACATTTGTAGTGCATCTAACCGTATTTATAGGAGGGGTAGGTTGACAGTCAATAAATATCGTGGTATACTGACGTAGTTGTATCATGAGATTTGCTATGAAAACCTTGGTCTTTGGCATGGTTGCTGCAGCGTTTTCTGCGGTGCCATCACAACCACCAGTGGTAGAAAAAGCAGTACAAGAAGTAGTTGAGATTCCTGTGGTGCCCTATAAAACCTCATGGGAATGTCCTGGATGCTCACCCGAAGAACAGTATGTCCTTAAAGAACTCTAAGAACACACCCGCATCACAGACCGCAATGCCCTTGCGACGATCATGGGAAATATTAAACAGGAGAGTCTTTTCATTCCCAACATATGCGAGGGAGGGGCTAGAGTTTCTTACCACGATTGCCATAGTGGTGGTTATGGGCTTATTCAGTGGACCTCAATAGGACGCTATAATAACCTTGGCAAGTTCTGTGAGAATTTTGATTGTGACCCTAGCAGTCTTGAGGGTCAAACTCGTTATATGATTAACGAGAGCACCTTCCAACGTTATCTACCTGAATTTGAGGGCAGTGGTAAAACTGTCTCTCAGTACATGGTTCCTGCCTATTATTGGTTAGGATGGGGTATCAAGGGGAATCGGGAGATTTACTCTTGGGAATACACTAAGCAACTTGTAAAAGTATGACAGAGGATTGGCGCTACAGTGATGAACGCATGGATGTAAGGACACAAGGTCTCAATATCCTGCTCAAAAAATTTGGTTCGGAGATCTGTTCTGATGGATCTCCTCGATATTCAAATCAAAGCATCTATGAGTGTGTACATGATTGGGTGTCTCAAGGTAACGTTAGGACTGACGGTATTGTCGCATACTATAAAGCATATTACACATGAACACAATTGAATTTACTGAATACATCTATCAAGATAGAATTGAACTTCCATTAGTTGAAGATTCACTTACAAACGTGTATCAAATTCATGACAGGTTCCCACATTCTATTGACAAAACTAATGTTAATGGATGGCAACGGCATGGACTACATGAGACTCAACTGTTTGACAATTTGATTGAAAGTATTTTCCATTCTTTTGATCAAGTGATGAATCACCTCCATGATAAATATTCAAGGAATTTAGGGGATGAACAGGGGTGGAATGTTTCTGTAGAAAATCTATTTGCTAACATCGATAAGAACGGTAGTTATCATAGGATGCACAATCAATATGGTTGTGATTATTCTGGAGTAATTTACTTGAAAACCCCAAAGAATTCTGGAGACATTTTTATGCAGTGTCCGTTTAGAAGTCCTTGGATGTCTAAATTTTCTGTATCAACTAACCAATCATACTACAAGCAAATCACTCCTTATCCTGGATTGCTTTTGATCTTCCCTTCATATATCCTTCATCACGTTGATCCGAATCAATCTGATGAAGATCGAGTTTCTTTGTCTTTTAAATTGAAATTGGGTTAGGGATTGACAGGATTGACTCTTTCCTGTATAATATAAGGGTCTTTAAGTTTCAGTAGCTCAGTTGGATAGAGCAACTGCCTTCTAAGCAGTCGGTCGTAGGTTCGAGTCCTACCTGAAACGCCTCGCTGGATTAGCTCAGCGGTAGAGCATCTCGTTTACACCGAGGCGGTCGGCGGTTCGATCCCGTCATCCAGCATGAATATAATTTGTAATGGAAATCACTACAATATCTTTAAAGCATCACATTTACAGGGCAAACAATGTTCTAGAAAGATCTGTTAATGATTTAATTGGAGATGAGTTTAGATATAATAAATGGATATTTGATAAAGTAGAACCAACTGACAACAGGACTCATCCATTTAGAGGATGGTTAGAAACAAAGAATAATCACAATAATGGATCTGGTGATATTATTGGATACAATAATCAATTTATAAAAATTGGTATTGATATAAAATATAAACTGCAGCGTCTGATAATAGACAAACCTCTGGAGTTATACAGAATCAATACTAATATACAATATTTTGGTATGGAATCTTCTTTTCATTTTGATTCATCCGAAGAAAGTTCGTGGTCTTTTGTTTATTTTATTGGACCTAGTTGGGATACCTCATGGGGTGGAGAGTTTTGTGTTTGTACGGGTGAAACAGACTATGTGTATGTACCATACATACCAAATACAGGGGTACTATTTCCAGCGTCCTTACCTCACATGGGATCTGCTCCAAATTTATTAGGCAATTTACCAAGATGTTCTATTGCTTTTGTTTATAATGAAAGAACTAGGAAGACATAGTTTTACTATAGATAGGTATGGAGACTGGACTTTAGATGGACGTTGTTTCTATCTAGATCTTCAAGATATTGAGCATCTCCTCACAAAAGATAGATTGAAAGAATTGTCCTTTGATGATATTGCATTTAAAGGAAAACACTTCACCAATCTTCGTGGTCCTACATGCCTCTGCTGTGATGGTGCTAGATACCATGCAGCACAAACCAAGTTTCCTTGTATAGTTGTAGAGGGTTTAGAGAATCCTTATGGATGTAGATACAGGATGATCGATGGTAAACATCGAATAGAGAAAAGAATTAATGCTGGTGAAACATCTGCGCTTTTTTACGTGTTACAATTGTCTGATTTGCCTTAATAAATATGAAAAGAAAAAAACTTATTGAACTGATCCAACGTCCCTTGCGGTTTCATCATCAGGATATCCACCAGGAACTACAAGATCTAAAAAGGATGGTGTCAAATGTTAGTAATCAGGTGCAAGAACTGCGGGATGAACTTAGAGAGTCATCCTACCAAGACGAACTGTTGCGGATGCGAGAACTATACCAGCATCCGTGGTACAAATATCACGGGAAACGATCTAGGTCTCGTTGAAATTATTAGTGGACACTCTAAAAAGAAGTCCTCTATATTTTCTAACGATGAGTTAGCATATCAAGAAGCAAGAAGAAAACGAAAGGTTCGCAAAATAGACTTTGAAGTAAAATAGTATGGCAAATATTATTCCATTCCCCTCGCTAGGGTTTGTTGCTGATGAAATTCCTTATCAATTATTTGAAGATCTTTGTGAGTCTGTATATAAATCTAAAAAAAGAGGCAATGAAGTAAACCACATATTGGTAGGACAAATTTCTGAAGAATATGTGGTCAACTGCTCTCCTCCACTATTGGAATATTTGTCTGGTCTTGCCAACAAATATAATAAAGAGTTTGGGTATGGAGATTGGACTGGTAAATATGAAATTACTGGTATGTGGGCAAACTTTCAGAAAAAACATGAGTTTAATCCTGTGCATAAACACACTGGAGATTTTAGTTTTGTTATCTGGATTAAAATTCCATATGATCTAGAAGAAGAATCAAAACAAAGTCATACTAAAAATGCACTGCACAAGCGTACTGCACAGTTTTCTTTTTATTATACTGATGTCCTTGGTGCGATAACTGATTACAACTTACGGGTTGACAATAAATATGAGGGGAAAATAGTTTTGTTTCCTGCTAAACTTTGTCACTCTGTTCAACCTTTCTACACCACAGATGAGGAGAGAATATCAGTGGCTGGTAACTTGCGTTTGACATAGAACTATCATAGTGTTATAATGGGTACTATCGGGGCGTAGCTCAGTTTGGTAGAGCACTCGCTTTGGGAGCGAGTGGTCGTAGGTTCAAATCCTATCGCCCCGATGTCCATTATATACACTGAAATGAAGATCTTTCTGGACACTGCCGACTACGATGCTATTGCTGAACGCTATGCTACTGGTTTGGTAGATGGTATTACAACTAACCCTACCCTGGTACGTAAGTCAGGTGTAGATTATCTTGAATTTATCAAGACACTCTCGGGTGACTTTGCTTTTGAAAGCATCTCTGCTGAAGTTGATGGTGAAGTTGCAGAGCAGATGCTCGAAAATGCAAATCAGTTCCTTGATCTCAAGGACCCTGCTATCACTATCAAATTGCCTCTCACCAAGGAAGGTCTGATCGCTTGTCGTGGTCTTTCTATGAGTGGTTTCAAGACTAACGTCACCCTCTGTTTCTCTGCTGCTCAAGCAGTGATGGCTGCTAAGGCAGGTGCCACATACATCTCCCCATTTGTGGGTCGTATGAACGATAATAGTTTCAGTGGCGTCGAACTGGTACGTGCTATTTCTGGTCTGTACTGTGCTCAGGGTGCTGATACTAAAGTTCTCGCTGCCAGTTTGGGAGATGTCCACCACGTATCTCGTTGTCTCCTGTATGGTGCTAATGTAGTCACGCTGCCTCCGTCAGTGTTTGACAAAATGTATAACCATGTGTTGACTGATGCAGGTCTAAATATTTTCGCACAAGATTTTGCACAAATCAAAGGATGACATTTACTATCTATTCTAAAGATCACTGCCCCTTTTGCCAAAAGATTAAAGTGCTCTTTGAGTTAGAAGAACTCAAGTTTGTTGAATACAAACTTGATAGAGATTTCACTAAGTCCGAATTTTATGACGAGTTTGGGGAGGATACTACCTTTCCTCAAGTTGTCATGAATGACACTCGACTAGGTGGTTGTTCAGATACAATTAAATATTTACAGGAAAAAAACATTTGTTGTACAGTATGACTGAAGTTACTGAAGCAGAGTTTGAAAGAAACTTTGACGACTACATGGAACGTATTGAGACGAACAAAGAAGAGTTTCTTATTCGTCGAACGGATGGGTCTGCCGTTGTTGCTGCTCCAGTAACAGAAGAGATTGAGCCTTTGCTTAAAATCATGCCCGAAGTAGACTATAACGATTTTGACCGATGACTGAAAAAAAATCTGATATTGACTTCGTTTCTGACGTGCTCATCAATGCACTGAACGAGAAGCGTGAGGACATCATCCCCGACATCTATAAGATGTATGAAGAAATTCGTAATCGTCCCACCATTCCTGATGGTAACATTACGATCGATAAAGTTGCACGACCTGATGGTACTGAGTACAACTTCAAGTTGACCTCAGACTACTTTGACCTTAGTGGATTACAATGTAATCAAGATGTAATTTCTTTTGGAGATTACAAGAGTCAAGAGTTTCGTCCTGAATAGTCTTGGACAGACTATAAACTTACCCTGGTGGACCAAATGACCCCTCTCAACATGCGTGTTATCGAAGAACTCGATAGCGGCGATCAAGTGATCACATACTTCCAAGTGGAAGAGATTGACAACCGTTATTACTACGTGTATAATGGTGTCAATCACGGACCATTCGACGAGTTTCAAGATGCTGTTGACGCAGCGACCTTTGATCTGGTAGAATGTGCTTCAGTCTCGGGATGACTTTAAAAGCGCCCTGGTCGGGATGGGTTTACGCCCTCCGCTGGTTTCTTGCTTCCAGTTAAAAAGCAAGTGGTGCGGATGGGATATCTCTCCCGCCTGGTTTCTTATTTCCAGTTAAAAAATAAGTGGCGAGCCTGACCCAAAACACGAATTATCGTGTATAAATATTACGAATTGGCACACACTAAGTGTGACAGTTGTAACATAACGAGACATGTCGAGTCTCTTCTATTCATCTGCAGGTAACCACTCTGCAAGCAACCCAAAGGTATTATTAAAATGATTAAATCTGTTTTCGCAGCAACTGCTGCTCTGTCTGTCACTGCTGGCGCTGCTGTCGCTGGTCCCTACGTCAACGTAGAATCCAATGCAGGATGGACTGGATCCGAGTACAATGGTGCTGCGACGGATCTTCATCTGGGCTACGAAGGCGAACTGGGTGAGCGTGGTTCTTACTACGTCCAGGGCGGTGCTACACTCCTGACTCCTGACGGCGGTGAGACCGATACCGTCCCCTCTGGTAAGGCAGGTCTTGGTTTCGCTGTCACCGATGCTCTCGGTGCATATGGTGAAGTCTCCTTCGTTGGTTCTGGTTCTGACGACATCGACCGTGGATACGGTGCTAAGTTGGGTCTGAAGTACAACTTCTGATTTTAATTTAATATAATGGAGGGGTCCACCTGGACCCCTTTTTTTATGAATTACATCAAACAAATTCTGAGATCGCCAGTTACCCACTTCAATTTATTGTTTGTGGGTTTTTTACTTTTAGTTGGTATGATGCATAATCATGCACACTATAGTATGGAGGTTGATGCTGACTCCTATGTGAGGCAGTGGTGTAAGAAAAATCCTGATGAATGTAAGGGTTTTCTTTCAGATTATTGATTAAGTATAAATCACTACAGTTGACCCCTTGACAAAGGAGTCTCTTTGCTATATAATATGTAAAGATTTACAACGGAGTGTAACATGACGGTAACAACGAATGATATGGGGCAGAACAATCTGTTCGCCAAAGAACCACCAATGGTCGTTGAAGATTACAACCGTAAAGGTCTTTTCTCCCCAATGCAGTACAAAGAAATGTACAATGGTCGTTGGGCAATGATGGGAATCATTTTTGGTTTCTTATCTTATGCAGCCACTGGTAAATTATTTTTTGGTATTTTTTAATGTCAAATCCTAATGCTCTATGGGAAGACATGGAGAAATTGAATGCCCTATACGAAGAACTTTGCTGGGGGCACGATGATGAACTAATGTTCATTCTCGAAGAAGGCAGAGTCGTAATCTACAACAAAACTTTGGAGGAACAACCATGAAATTTGGATTCACACCTGAGGCAGAAGTTCTTAACTCTCGTCTCGCAATGCTCGGTTTCGTTATTGCTGTCGGAACCTATGCTACAACTGGTCAGATCATCCCAGGAGTTTGGTGATCTTAGAGGGGCAATCGCCCCTCTTTTTTTATGTACATAAATATGTAAAGGGAAAATGTTGTTGATTAAATGTCTAGAATTCTTGCTGATAAAGTAACCAATTACAATAATGATGGTCCGTTCCTGGCGGAACAAGGGGTAGAGTTTCCTATTGGAAAACCTCTTGTAGTAGCTGGTAGTGCTGGTGCTAATGGAAACTACTTGGCAAGCACAGGTGCTGGTCTCGCTTGGCAAATTTTTCCAGAGTTATTTTCTGGAGACTATAACGATTTAGAAAATAAACCATCACTTTTTTCTGGTTCTTACGATGACTTAAGCAACAAACCTACACTTCTTCCCTTTGAAGTTCTAGTCCCTGTAGATGATCAAATTCTCCTGTATAATACTGCAACTCAACGTTGGGAGAATGGTGATCTTCCTCCTGTATATACATACACTCTTTTTGAGGAAGCTGGTAGTGACAGTGAAACAGCTTACATTAAACTTCAAGATAACTTTGGATTAGAAACTAATATAAGACTTGTTGGTGGCAATGGAATTTCATTTGATGTTGATGATGGAGACATCTCAATTATTTCCCCTACGGTAGTTGAATATGATGCCACCACTGCAAAAGATGATGTCTCTTATATCTTTAGAGATGGTAATCATAGTGGCATTACTTTCACATGGGATGATATTAATAAAACTTTTGATGCGTCAGTCTCTCTTGCAGAGCAATTAGTATATACTTTTGAGGCAGAGGAAGTTGATGATGGTCAGGGCGGAGTTGAAGCAGATCAAGTCAATTTAAAATTAACTACAGACAGTACCTCAAATGGTAATGTAAAACTGGTAGGATCCAATGGAGTTAATCTTGCTTGGAACGTTGGATTATCTGAACTTACTATTAGCAAGACTGATCCCGCTGCCTATGTTCTTCCTATCGCAACTGATGCAGTTCTTGGTGGTGTTAGAGTAGACAACACCAGAATCGTGGCAGATGCATCTGGTGTTCTCTCAGCAAACGTTGACATCTCAAATAAAATTGAATTCACAAGTCTGAGTGTAGTTAATCAAGCAGCAAGTGGGATTGGAAATTTATCTTATGATAATACTACTGGTAGATTTGATTTTACACCTCCCGCACCAGATTTAACTAGTCTAACTGATGTTAATTTGTCTGGAACACCACAAAATTCTGAACTAATTCAATGGACTGGAACAAGTTGGACTAATGTTCCAGTATCAAATGTCTATCCAGATCTCGATGGACTAACCGACGTTGATGTTTCTACTGCATCGACAGGAGAATATCTATACTTTGATGGAACTTCTTGGAAAGGTGCGGGAATTAGTCTTAGTGGGGCATCTATTCACACCTTAGATGATGTTGACGGTCTTCCTGCAAACAATGTTGAGGGGATGTTCTTTAGATGGAACGCTAGCACATTGAAATGGAATCCATCTACTGTTAACATTACAGATTTAGATGTAAATACTGTCCCTTCTGATGGAGACACTCTCATTTGGGATTCTCTTAATAGTTACTGGACTACTGGTCCTGCTGGTGGTGGTAGTAGTGTTGGTCAGTTAGATGATTTGTCTGACGTTGACGCTGCCAATGTAAATACTGGAGATATTCTTATCTTCAATGGTAGTGTATTTTCTCCAGGACCTCCAGGTGCTGCTTCACTGCCATCTAGATCAGAAAAATCTGCATCTAATTCTAGTATTATGAACACTGGTGATGCAGAAGATATAGATGTAAATGCATTCCCTGGATATAATCTGTACAAGATTAATGTTAATCAGGCTGCTTGGGTTACACTCTATTGTGATACTGCATCCAGAACCGCAGACGCAAGCAGAACAGAGTCGCAGGATCCTACACCAGGATCTGGTGTGATTGCTGAGGCAGTCACTACTGGTGCTGGCGATGTTCTATTTACTCCTGCTGTAGTTGGATTTAATAATGATCCTACACCAACAGGTACTATCTACATGAAAGTTGTTAATAAAGGTGGTAATATTAATGCAGGTGCTCTCACTGTTACTCTAACCGTTCTCGCAACAGAATCCTAATGAAAGAATATATTGTAACTCTAATAAACTTTAATGATTCTGATGGTTTCTATGAAGACATGGAAACCGAAGGTGGTTTAATTACTATTCCAGATAGAGTCGTAGAAGTATCAAATAGAAGACCCATCAGTAGAAACACACATTACATGTTGACTGAGGAGGAAGCAGAACAGGTACGTAATGATCCTAGAGTTTTAGATGTTGAGTTGAAACCAGTAGACGGCATGGTTACTAATGTTCCTTCATGGACTCAGACATCATCTCACTTCGATAAAACTACAACCGTTGACGGTAATGATGTTAACTGGGGACTTCTTAGATGTACTTTAGGTTCTGATATAAGTGGATGGGGATCTGATGGAACCGCAGCACAGACTGCCACAGTCTCTACTACTTCATCTGGAAAAGATATTGATGTTGTAATCGTTGATGGACATATTGATCCAGCACACCCTGAGTTCGCCGTAAATGACGATGGAACGGGCGGGACAAGGGTTGTCCAATATAACTGGTATCAACACACTCCAGCGGTTACTGGAGGCGCTTCTGGGACGTATCCATACCCCACATCATCTGATTGGTCCTGTGGAAATGATAACCATGGGATGCACTGTGCTGGAACTGTCGCTGGAAACAGACAGGGGTGGGCGAGAGATGCAAACATTTATAACATAACACCATATAGTTACTCAGGCGTCAATCTTATTCATGGAACGTATTCAAACTATGCTGATTACAATGACGCTAGTAACAATACGTTTGATTATCTAAGAGAGTTCCATAAAAATAAACCAGTTAATCCATCTACAGGCAGAAAAAATCCAACGGTCACTAATAATAGTTGGGGATCTAGTGTTAGTATTAGTAGATCTGACTTAAGATATGTTGTTTATAGAGGATCTGTACAGCAACCAGCATCTTTGGGCAATCCTACTGATGCTGAATTAGATTCTTGGGGACTTGTAGATCATATGTTTTCATCAATAACATTTCAGTATTATACTACGGCTAATGTTGCTGATGTGGAAGATGCTATTGCTGATGGTGTTATTATAGTTTCTGCTGCTGGTAATGATAGCACCAAGATTGCAACATCTGAAGATCCAGATTACAATAACATAATTAACTTTAACTATGGCAATAATACTTATTCACTGTATTATCATAGAGGTAGTTGGAATTGTGTTGCTGGTAATGGAATCTGTGTTGGATCTGTTGATAAAACTACGGGAGATTATAAAGCAACATATAGTAACTCTGGAACTAGAGTTGATATCTATGCACCAGGAACTGCAATTCAATCTTCAGTTCATGATGGTACTAGTGAGTTTGGAAGTGGTGTAATTACTCTTGATACATCAGATGATCCAAGAGATAATACTAAAAAACTAAACAAGTTTCAAGGAACTAGTATGGCATCGCCACAAGTATGTGGTGTCCTTGCATGTGCGTTAGAACATAATCCAAACATGACTCAGCAAGAATGTGTGGACTATCTACAGCATCATTCTACCAAGGATCAGATGACTGTCTCTGGAACTGATTCAGATTATACTAACCCTAGAACTCTACACACGGGTAACAACTTCTATCTTTACTACAATAAAGAAAGAAAAGAGGATGGAGCAGTAAGCCCCATCCTCAGTAATAAAGCAAGACCAGAATCTGGGGTAGTGTTCCCCAGAGTAAGGAATAGAGTTTACGCCTGAGCCTCAGTCCATGAGAAGCGAGCGTCACACGCTCTGTTGTTTGATCCACGACCACCAGCGATGTTGGTCACACGAACCACCAACACCTCAGGACCATCTGGGAAGATGCCTGTTGGGCTCGCTCCACTCTTGGCGATGAACTGATCGATACCACCACCTAGGATAGAGTTAGAGATTTCTTTAACGTCAGATAGATCATACGCAGCAACACCAGCGTCAACGAAGAATCCGAAGATAACTTCTCCATCTCTAGTTTCAGCAGCGTCATTTAGGACTGCATATTGTGCAAGAGATGTTCCTCCAACATTTAACCAAGTTGCAGCGGTGTCAACTGTTGGGTTGAGCAATAGTTCTACAAAGAAAGGTCCGTTAGCAGCAATCTCTGCACCACGTAGAACCAACTGCATTCTGTTGGTTAGTTCTCTAGTTGCAAAAGAACCAGGGATGCCGTTATCAACAGATGGTGCGATACGTAGTGCCAGGATTGCTTTGGTTTCTCCAGAGCTAATAGTTCTACCTGTTTTAGTTCCAACCGTATATACATATGCTCGGTCACCATCATAGCGACCATCCATAATAACAGATGAACCCCAGTGACTAATTTGAGGAACCGATGTTGCCCTCACCAATTCAACACCAATAGGTCTTGTGTCGCTGTAAGAGAATGACTGAGCACTAGCAGCACCCATTGGAACAAATCTAATTGAAGATGGGTTTGAACTGGTGACCGCTTTACTTAGTGCAATACTATTACCACTGATAGAATGTACGAAAGTATCATCAGGGATACCAGAACCAACTACAACTTGACCTTTTTGAATTCCAGTTCCGTTGGAAACACTACCAGAAGAACTTCCGAGAGCTATCGTTAGGTTAACATTGCTTGTGCCTGCTTTCTCTCTAGTTAGACCAGTGAACTTACCAGACTGTGCAATAGATAGTGGAGATAGGACGTTACCAGTTGCTTGTGTCAAACTGATAGGTGTAGAACTACCAGGAGTATCTGTAATCGTGAAGTTTGTAGTGTTAGGTACAGATGCTACGTAATAAATCTTGTTAGCAGTGATGTTTGAGAAAGGATCTGTGAATGTGATAGTTTGGACACCGCCAGGTTGTAAACCAGTGGTGTCTGAAACGACTAGGTAATTGCCAGGACCGTTTGCTTCGATAACATCTTGATAGAATCTAGTTACACCTGTGTAGTTTACATATTCAATGACACCAGCTGTAGCAGCAGTTGATTGCTTAAGTCTTAGTGTACCAGTATCTGGGAATTCAAGAGGTGCTTTGTCTGTGTAGATAACAGTGTCGGCAGTGCCGATACTCTTAGAGATAGATAGTTTTGGTGGAATAGTATTGACTTCATAACGAGCAGGTAGGTTACCTGAACGCATATATGCTTCAGTGTTTGCGTTGTTGTTAGGAATCTTGTGAACGTAGATGATGTTACCATCTTCTGCACGGAATCCCCAGCGAATGAAACCAGCACCATACCAAGAGTAGTCCATATAGAACATCTGCATCTTGGTAACGTCTAGTGTGTAACCAGATTTACCAGTACCATCCATACGGTCTAGGTTCCACGATGCCTGCTTCCATTCTGTTTCTACAGTTTTGGTTACAGGGACATTGACATCAGAAGGACCACGATAGTCAGGGAAGATAACCATCTGGGTGTCGGAGATGATACCATCAACACGGTAAGAAGAACCACGGATAACAACATAGTCACCAACTTCTAGTTGCTTACCAAATTTTGTACCTTCACCATTCTCAGATGTGTAACTTGTAACTAGAGTGTTGCCAGAGGTAACAGTTATTCTACCAGAAAGTTGGGCAGTAGAAGATCTACGTACAACACCTAAATGACCATTAGCATAACGGAAGAAAATACAATTCTGCTGGTCCATCATACCGATGTCCAGTCTAGTACCGTAAGAATCGATAGGTGTTACAGAGTATAGACCAGATGCTACACTTTCAGTTGGTGCTACAGGGACCACATATTCAAATGTATATGCATCGATAACATTAGTTACTTCATACTGACCATTGTAGTGGTTGTCGTTACAACCACGAACATCAATGATAGTATCTCTTGTGATATTATGTGCGACAGCAGATACTACAGTGACAGTTGTGCCACTAGAAGAAATGTTGTCAATGTTTTCAATAGCAGGAGCAAGGATAGAACCTGTAGAGAATGCTACACCTTTACCAGACTGATAACGGAAGTAACGTTTGGTTTGTCTGATTGCCTGTTGGTTCTTAGAAAAAGTATTGGTAGAGAATTTAACACCACCATCAAATGCTCTGTGAATAGAGGAACCTTGAGGTCTTGGGTAGAGTTTCTTTGAACCGTTGTCGATAGATCCAGATGGGTTTCCATCGGGGAAGTAGTAGAAAGTAGTGGGACCCTCAACTCTAGCAACAACCCAAGATCCATTAACATTAGTACCATTAGATCCAGCAACTGCAATTTCGTTACCAACTTCCAGACCATGTGCAGAAGTTGTATTAATTTTTACTGATCCATCACCAGGAGCACTGATAGTAATGGTTCCGCCAATTTCAGAACCAGTGAAGTGAATGCCAGTATAGACTGCAGTTCTTGCCGAGTTAACGATGGGACCACTACCTGCTGTCCATGCATACTTTGCTGTATACTCGAAGTCGTTACTTCCAGATGTCCTATCAATAATAAAGACACCATTTGCACCAGGAAAGTTAGTATCCTGAATGAATATTGCAGTACCAGCAGGGGGGCGAGGAGTTTGATTTGTGTCTACAGTAACAGTAATTTTCTTAGATCCACTTACTGCTTGGATGTCATTGATAGCAAGAACTTCATCTGACTTATATGCAAATGGGTTGTTGTTAATCATTGACAACGATTCCCACTTGGTGGACTGGGTTCCATACTCAAAGTCGGTATCGATCTGAGACTGTGGCTCAGACATTTTTGTTTTGTTTACAGCATCGTGATAAGTCTCTGCTGGTTTGATGGTCTCTTCAAAGTCATCATATACAATTTGTAATTTATCAGTGTCTGACATACTTGTAGTATTGTATGCCAGTGTGATACGTGTGGTTGTTACGTTTCTGATGTCAGTTTCAATTGAATATGAACTGGCAGTCAGCTCAGGATCCGAGAAATTATAGATTACTTTGTTGTCAGTAACATTAGTAATCAGGATCAACTGTTCCCTTTGAACACCACCAGGGATAACAACTTGTCTTGCCGAAGCATCAAAGATGTAATAATTACTTCTAATAGACTTTCTCGCCATTACGGACTGCCTCTAATTGGTTATTCTTGCTTTACTTATTTATCAGACACCGTACTTACCACGGGTAGCATTGTAGTTTTGGGATATTTCTGTGGCACTTAGTGTTCTGTCGTAAATACGAACCTCACCCATGGGTCCATCAAAATAATATCCAGATCCTTCAAATTCACCACCAATTATTATTTCTTCACTGCTATTGCATTTTGTAAATGATCCAGTGTTCTTTAATGTATCATCCAAATATATTTTTCCAGTCCCATTACCATAGGTGTATACAATATGGTGCCAATCTCCATTAAAAGCATTACTTCCTGTTACAAAATTGGAAATATAATTTCCATCTTGTACTCCAATGCTTGTATTGCCAGTATTTTTTCCTATAAAGAATTCAGTTCCTCCACTTACTGGTTCTTTACCACCAATAATAGCACTATAAGTTCTAGTATCAGATCCAGTATACTTATACCAAACCTCTATTGTAAGCTTATTACCTAGATCTCCTCTATTAAATGGTGTGGTAATATAATCATC
>Ga0163109_10001494_pt1 | contig 18465 bp, 11 predicted proteins | sample CRUFie1St13metaG_FD_108704 | JGI IMG/M metagenome (GOLD analysis project Ga0163109, IMG submission 108704) | Marine microbial communities from the Costa Rica Dome - CRUD Field 142mm St13 metaG | ecosystem: Environmental > Aquatic > Marine > Oceanic > Photic zone | place: Costa Rica: the Eastern... | reverse complement strand
TGAATTCTAGTATAAATAGTATTATAATAATAAAAGGGTTTTTAATATGACTAGAAAATTACTAACAAATTTCAATTCCAAACCATACTATGATGATTTTGATGAAAATAAAGATTTTCTTAGAGTTCTTTTTAAACCTGGAACAGCTTTACAAGCTAGAGAATTAACACAACTTCAAACTATATTAAGTGAACAGATTCATAGATTCGGTAATCACATTTTTAAAGACGGTTCTGGTATACTAGACGGTTCCTTTAATGTAGATGTTAATGTAAAATATATAAAATTAAATGACCAACAAAATGGTGTTGAAATTTCTAGCTATTTGGAAGAGTTGGAAGGTAAACTCCTAGTCAGTAGTGGAAACTACCCTGTTAAATTTAGAGTTAGAAAAGTTATAAAGAAGACTTCATCCGAACCAAATTTAATCATAGGCGTTTATGAATCGGGTGGCGATGAAATAGACCCAGCTGGAAATCAAGAATTAAGTACTCAATATGAATTAGGTTCTCTTACTAGAACAATAACTACAGCAACCCCAGTACCTAATACCGAAATTTCCGGCCCATCTTCAATAGCTTCAGTTAATGAAGGGATTTTTTATATTTCAGGATTCTTTCATAAGGTTGATAGTCAGACAATAGTCCTAGATCAATATTCAAACACCCCTACTTATAGAATAGGTTTAGAAGTAGAGGAAAGCGTTGTTACAACATCTGATGACATCTCTCTTTTCGACAATGCTCAAAGTTCAACAAACTTCTCAGCTCCAGGATCTGATAGATTTAAAATTGAACTATTATTGAAAAAGAATCAATTAGATTCTTCTGAAGGTAATATTATAACAAATAACGCTTCCTGTGAATTTTATGAATTCGTAAGAGTTAGAGATGGTCAAAAAGTCGATCAAATAAAAAATGCTCAATATTCTTATCTAGGTGAAGAATTAGCTAGAAGAACATATGACACTAACGGAGATTTTGTTGTAAGAGCTTTTACATTAGATGTTGATTTAGATCCTAACGATGATACAAAATTACTCGGAACTTTAGATACAGGTAAAGCTTATGTTAAAGGTTATGAGATCGAAACAATATCCCCTATAAAAATCCCTATAGATAAAGGAAGGGATACTAATCAAGTTTTGGAGGAAAATGTAAATACGTTTATAGGAAATTATGTTTACGTAGATTTTCCTGCATCACTTAGCGGTGAAGTCTTACCAGACGTATCACAAAATCAAAAGTTGGATGTTTATGATAGCACTTCAACTAAAATCGGTTCATGTAGAATAAAACAGTTAAATTATGAATCTTCCGATAAATATAGATTATCTTTTTTTGATTTACAGTTGGATTCATCTTTAAGTCCTTTGAGAACTTCAAAAGATATAGTTTCCTTTAGGAATGTTTCAGGTTCTAATGATATATTTGTAGTTTCTGACGAATCTAGAGATCCTAATACAAGTCCAGTTGTTACAGTAGTTTCACAACAAGAAAGAAGTCCACTTATATTTGATATTTCTAGGTCTTCTGTTAAGTCCGTTTCTGATGTTTCTTTTTTCTATAATAAACTTATAGATACTCAAGCTATATATGACGGTTCTAGTAATTCTACTATTGATATAACGTTACCCACTTCAAGCGGTGACGAATTTTTATTATCCCCAAACGCTTTAAGCTACCCTTTAGAATTGTTAAAGTCAAATTTTATCATTCTTAATAAAAATACTGGAGAGAATTATGGTAATTTTGATGTAACTATATCCAGTTCAACAACAGCTACAATTTCAATTTCTGGGGATTTATCGAGCGAATTTTTAAATGTTTATTTTAAAGTACAGTCAAATGCTGGAAGTTTTAGAACTAAAACAAAACAATCTCACACTTATGTTATTGACTTAAGTAAACAAACAAGCCTTGACGGTATGAAGTCTATCGGAACGAAAGTTTCTATTGAAGGTTATTCCGATATTATAAAAATAGTTTCTATTATTGGAGATGATGGAGTAACTGATATAAAAGATAGGTATGAATTTGATAACGGTCAAACTGATACTTTTTACGATTTTGGTTCTTTAAAATTAAAATCTGGAGTTACTGTACCTCAAGATGACAGTTTTTCAGTTACATTCGAATATTTTCAACATAGCGGTGTTGGTTATTTTTCAAAAGATTCCTACCCAAGCGATTATTTAGATTTCCCAGTTTACTTTTCTAAAAATACAGGTAAATCTTATAGTTTATTTGATACTATTGACTTCAGACCTAATAGATTATCTTCAGATGTTATTAGCGGTGGTAGAGTTCCTTATGGAGCAGCTTCCGATTTTCTAGAAGTTAGTTATGAGTATTATTTACCAAGAATTGATAAAATTATTTTGACTAAGGATAAAGATTTTAGAGTTATTAAAGGGGTTTCTTCAAACTCCCCGAAAACTCCACCAGATGATCCTAATGCAATGTCTTTATATATAGTAACGGTTCCCCCTTACACTTATAGTGATAATGATGTTAAAATTATACCTATTCACAATAGAAGATATACTATGAAAGATATCGGAATATTGGATAGGAGAATAGAGGAACTTCAAGCTAGATCAAATTTGAGACTTCTACAAGAAAGAACAAAGAACACTCAAATAAGAAATACTGGCGGTGTCGATATATTTAAAAACGGTATCCTAATAGATGATTTTTCTGGACATGCTGTTGGCGATGTTTCTTCATCAGATTATAGATGTTCTATAGATTTTGATACTCAAGAACTTAGATCATCATTCTATAGCGATTCTCATGACGTTGAGTTTGATTTAACAAACTCAACAAATATCGTTAAAAGCGGTTCTCTTTTATTATTGAACCATACTGAAATTGAACATCAAGTTCAACCATTAGCTAGTAAATCTATAAATTTAAACCCTCATAAAATGACATATTGGTTTGGTGAAATAAAAATGAACCCTTCATCAGATATGTGGTTTAATCAAAATTTAAAACCTAGAGTTAATATAAATGACGCTGGAGAAAATGATGCTTGGCAAAATTTATCATTAAGCGTATCTACAGAATTGGCTAAAGGTTTTGGAACTCAATGGAACGATTGGGAAGAACTTTGGACAGGTAAAGAAAATTTTATATCAAACGAAGAAGTTAATCCGGAATCGTTAGTTACTTCTAATATAGCTAGAGTTCAAAATAAGGAAACTCAAAATTATGTTTTTGATGTTGTAGATAGGATAGGTTCTGTTAGTTCGGGTTTACCGAATAGAATGGAAAAAGATATGACGAATAAAAAGGTTGACAATAGTGTCGTTCCTTTTATGAGAAGTGACGAGATAATTTTTGTTGCAACTAATCTTAAACCTAATACTGTATTTTATCCATTTTTTGATGGAACCTCTATAAGTTCTTCCGATATTGAATTCTGTTTAAAATTAACTCTTTCTGAACCCTCTAAAGCTTTTAATGACGGTATATACGATGGTGAAATTATATCAAGCACTAACGGTTCAGCTAAAGTTGTTAAAAATTCTAATGACGGTAGTGGTGAATTATTTATTAAAATGATTTCTGGATCTTTAAGTATAGGGGAATCAATAATAGGTAGCGATTCTCTAACCCAGACAGTAATAACAAATATAGAAACTCCAACACAATTAAAGTCAGATAGTACTGGTCAACTTTGCGGAGTTTTTAATTTACCTAGTGAAGAGTCTAATAAATTTAGAACTGGTCAGAGATTATTTAGACTGATTGACAATAGTTCTAATGATTTGAATAGTTCAGAATCTTTAGCTGAAGTAATTTACAGTTCACAGGGTTTAATGGATGATCCAGAAAATCATATTGTTTCAACTAGAACTCCTTTAACAAAAAGGTCTAACATATGTGATATATTATCTATATCTAAAGATGTTTTTTCTAGAGAATTGAACACTTTAAATAGATGTTTAGATTGGAAAGATCCACTTTCTCAAACTTTTATAATTGATTCAGCTTCTAATAGGAATGGAATATTCTTAAAATCTATTGATTTATATTTCAAAACCAAAGATGAAACGCTACCTGTAATGATTGAAATTAGACCTACTATAAACGGTTATCCCTCAACATCAACTGTAGTTCCTTTCTCTGAGGTAATATTGAATCCAAGTCAAATTTCTATTTCTAATGGCCCTGATCCATTATCTCAAACTAATACTAGATTTAATTTCGATTCACCTGTGTACTTATCTCCTGGAGAGTATGCTATAATAATTAAAACTAACAGTAGTCAATACGAAATATGGAGCGGTGTTGTCGGGGAAACAGTTCTTAATTCTGACGGTTCATATAATATATTAAATGAGAAAGTTACTAAACAACCTCTAACCGGAAGTCTATACTCTTCTCACAATTCAGGAACTTGGGAACAGCTTTATAACGAATCTATAATGTTCAAGTTGAATAAATGTAAGTTTGATTATTCTGTAGATTCTCTAATCTCTATGAATGTTAAACAACCTACAACCCCTGAAGATTTTAGTTTATTTAAGTTTAATACTTCAATATTGAAGAATTTTTCAAATATTATTAATCCGAATTTTTATTATAAAATCGGAAACGATAACTGGGTTGAGTTTCATGAAAATAGAAATATAGAGTTAGACGAGGTTAAACAATTAAGTTCGACTTCCGAAATTAAATTGAAAGCTAATATCCCATCTCAAATTAATGTTGATGAAAACGTATCCCCTGTTATTGATTTAGAAAGACTGAGTTTTATAACGGTTGATAATATAATTGATAACGTTGAGTATGATATTTCAGATATTAATATTCAAGATGGAGGGTTAGGATATACTCAAGGTGATATTTTAAAATTAATTGAAAAAGTTGATGGAGTCGTAAATAATAATAAATTTTCAAGTTTTACAATTTCTGTTGATTCGAACGGTACAATAATTGGTCTAACGCCTCTAGTTATTTCTAAAAATATGGTGAACGATGTAGAGGTTGAAATCAAAGATGCTGCTGGTTTAGATTCAACAGGTTCTGGACACGCTATAGTTGTAGATAGTGAAACGTCACCTTCAGGAAGTATAGCTGATTCAGTATATATTTCTAAAAGAGTTAATTTAAAATCCCCTTACGAATCGAAAGATTTGAGAGTTTATCTAGACCTTTATAAGCCTTCAAATACTGAAGTTTATGTTTATTATAAAGTTGCTAGTACAAACGATTCTACAATATTTGAAGATAGAAAATGGTATCTAATGTCTCAAGTTACACCTCAATATGTAATTTCAGAATATAATAACGATTATAGAGAGTTTGTTTTCTCAACTAATGGCGGAGTTAAGTTAGTTGAAGACGGAACTTTAGATAATTTTAATATATATTCAATAAAAATAGTTTTATCTTCTAGTGACAAATCTAAAACTCCAAAAGTTAGAAATCTTAGAGCGATTGCCTTACAAGAAACTGCTGGTATATAAATATAAGTGATGCGGAACATATTGATTCCTTTAATTGTTTAAAAGAAGACACTCTTATATTTTTCATGTTTTATTTTTAACACTTTAAGAGGTTTTTCATTCTATTAATTTCTAAAGGATAGATTTGATTCGCATAAGGAACGACAAAGCATTGTATGGCTACCAATATACTTTTACAAATCGTTCGGGTCTGGTAGGACTAAAGCGGAAATAGTTTTGAGGTTTCGCCAATTTTTGTTTTTATAAAGGAGTGGGTATGGCTAACCCTACAAATAGAGAAGAACTTAAACAGTTTTGTTTGAGAAAACTTGGCAAACCTGTAATAGAGATAAATGTCGCTGATGAACAGTTAGAAGATAGAATTGATGATGCCCTAAAGATGTATCACGATTTTCACTATGATGGTATAGAACGAGTTATTATTCAACACCAATTAACACAAACCGATATAGATAACAAATATATCACGATGAGTGATTCTGTTATTTCTATTGAGAGGATCTTAGACCTTAACACTGGAAGTTCTAGTGAAATCCTTTTCGATGCTGAATATCATATGAATTGGGATACTTTATATTCTTTTAATTCCACTCCCGCTAGTTTGCAACATTATGTAGCTACAAAAGAAAATGTGAATTTAATAAATGAACTGTTAAACGGTAAAAAACCTTTAAGGTATAGAAGACACACCGACAAACTTCATATTGATATGGATTGGTCTGATATAAGTGTTGATGATTATATTGTTATTCAAGCTTATCAGATAATAGATCCAGCTTCATACACACAAGTTTGGGCTGATAGGTGGTTAAGAGATTATACAACCGAATTGTTTAGAGAACAGTGGGGTCATAATCTTAGTAAATATTCTGGCGTACAAATGCCAGGAGGCGTTACATTTAACGGTAGCGAAATCTTATCAGAAGCTCAAACAAGACTAAGAGAGCTTGAGGAAGAGTTGAGAAACACTTACGAAGAGCCGCCAACTTTTTATATGGGGTAATCATGGCAACTAATCCTTATTTCAATAAAAACTATTCTTCACAATCAGAACAAGATCTGTATGACGACTTAATGGAAGAGTCGATCAAGATTCACGGTATTGATGTTAGTTATTTGCCAAGAGAGATTCAAAAAATAGATTCACTTTTCAAAGATGTTGAAGTTTCTCAGTTTACAGCAACTCATGATATTGAAATGTTTGTTGATAGTATTGAGCAGTTTGGTGGTGAGGGTGATTTCTTATCTAAGTTCGGTTTGGAGATTCGTGATACCTTAGAACTTACTGTAATGGTGAATAGATTTGAAACTCTGGGTATAGGAAGACCGAAAGAGGGTGACTTGATCTTCTTTCCTTTCAATAAGCAACTCTTTGAAGTTATGTTTGTTGAAGATGAGCAAATATTCTACACTCTTGGTAAAAAGTTTGTGTATAGGTTGAAGTTAGAACTCTTTGAATATTCCAATCAGATGATTAACACTGGTATTGAAGACATTGACAACATTCAATATAAGAATGCTTACTCTATTGAACTAACAACTACAAACGGAACAGGCGATTATGTTGTAGGCGAGAATGTCGTTCAAGGAACTAATGCAAAAGGAAGAGTTGCTTCATGGGAAAATAACACTTTGGAACTTATTGATGTTGTTGGTAAGTTTGTTGAAGGCGTAAATGTAGTCGGTGATGGTGGCGCATCTTATGAGATAGATTTACCAGACAATTACGAAGATGTTGAACTTGATATACCAAACGATCCATTATCTGACAATATCGACTACGAAAAAGAAGCAGACAAAGTGATTGACTTTTCAGAAAATAATCCTTTCTCTGAAGAAGATTTGTAGCAAGTATTATAAATATATTTGTTATGGCTCTATATAATGAATATTTTTACCACAAAACTATTTTCAAAAGTGTTGCTACTTTTGGAACTCTCTTCAACGATATAACCGTAAAACGGAAAACTTCAGACGGTAATACTGTAAAAGAGTTGAAAGTTCCTTTATCTTATGCCCCAAGAAGTAAATTCCTTTCTAAAATTCAAGCTCAGAACGCTGACGGTACAGTAAATAAAAATGTAGCAATCACTCTCCCTAGATTAAGTTTTGAAATGTCTGACTTTAATTATGATTCACAAAGAAAACTTAACAGTTTAGGCGTTCGATATAATACAACAGAAACTGGTTCTGAAAAATCCATGTACAATCCAGTTCCTTATAATATTGGATTTTCCTTAAACGTCTATGTAGAACATTTTGATGAAGGTTTACAAATAATAGAACAGATTGTTCCCTTTTTCAGCCCTTATCTAAACATCCCATCTAAACTCGTTTATGATGATATGGGGATCGTTGATGATGTCCCTGTACTACTAAATAACGTCTCCTTAGAGGAGAGTTATGAGGGTCAGTTTGAAGATAAGAGGGTTATTATGTGGAACCTGAGTTTCACCCTTAAAACGAATATATTCAAACCTATCAAAGAGTCTGATTTGATACGACAAGTTGAGACTAATATTATTTCAACTCCAACAGGAGATTCTGGTGAAGTGACCTCTCAAGAAAAACAACAAGCACAAGAATCTGGTTCCAAATCAAAATCTGTAACCAAACCAGGACTTACAGATCAAGGTGAACCTACAACAAAAGAGTCTGAATCTGTTCCAAAGGAAGATATAGATTCTGACGATAACTACGGATTCATTGACGACTTTCTAGAAGGTATCTAATGTCAAAAGATTTTAAAGACATAGAAGAAGTGTTGGATATACTACCAGAAGAAGATTCTGAAATAAAAGACTTGACAGAAGTTGAAGAAGGTAGTATAATAGAAATTCAAGATGAAAAAGATGAGTTTTCCGAGGAAATGCAAGATAGTCGAAGAAAAGACTATAAGTTTGCAAGAAAGAATCTTAAAAATGCGATGGAGATAGGGAATGAAGCTTTAGAAGATTTAATAGAGATTGCGAAGACTTCTCAACAACCAAGGGCGTATGAAGTGATAGCAACTCTTGTAAAGAACGTTTCTGACGCTTCCGATAAACTGATGGATGTGAACAAGAAACTTCATGAGATTGAAATCATCGCAGAACCAGAGAAGAACTTAAAAAATATGGATAAACTTGAGCTGAATCAACAGAACAACACATATTATGTTGGTTCAACAGCTGACTTACAAGAACTTATCAATAATACTATGTCAGATAAAACTTTGATAGAAGTCGAAAAAGATGATGAGGATGAATAGATGCCAACTTATGAATATGAATGTAAAAATTGCGGTCATAGATTCGAAAAAATACAAAGCATAAATGACGAACCTCTTAAAACTTGTGTTAAATGCGAGAAGAAGACTTTGAAAAAATTGTTCCACACTTCTGGGATAATATTCAAAGGTTCTGGTTTCTATACAACAGATTATAAGAAAAAGGGTAAGTAATGGAAACCTCTGAACAAGATATAGAACATTTTCAAGGAAACCCTCTTGTTAAAAAAGTTGGAGCGCAAATCCAATTTACTAAAGAGCAGATCGAAGAGTATGTTAAATGTTCTAAAGACCCTTTCTATTTTATCGAAAAATATATGAAGATCGTCACGATTGACTCTGGCGTTCAAGTCATTAAACTCTACGATTTTCAAAGAGAGATGATTAATAAATTTGTAAATGAGAAGTTCATCTTAGCTAAATGCGCTAGACAGTCTGGTAAAACTATTGGAGTTGAATCTTTTATTCTCTGGTCTATTTTATTCAAGGATAACTATCGTGTAGGTATGTTTGCGAATAAGTTTGACACATCAAAAAAGATTCTAAAAGAAATAAAGTATTCATATGAACAACTTCCTATGTGGTTACAACAAGGAGTTATCACTTGGAATAAACATAGTATAGAACTTGAAAATGGCTCTTCAATCACTTCATCTTCAACTTCTGGCGATGCAGGACGCTCAAGGACTTACAATTTAGTATTCTTGGATGAGTTTGCCTTTGTCCCAGATTACGTTGCCGCTGATTTTTTTACTGCGGTATATCCAACGATATCTTCTGGTAAGAACACAAAAGTTATTATCATCTCAACACCAAACGGATTAAACTTCTTTTATAGGATGTGGGTGGAGGCACAAGAAGGTAGATCAAACTACAAACTTTTTGAAGCGAACTGGAGAGCAGTTCCAAGTAGAGATGAAGCTTGGGCAGATGAAACTCTTGCCAATGTCGGAGAGAAGGCATTCCAACAAGAGTATGAATGTGACTTTTTAGGTTCGTCAAATACTTTGATATCAACAACAAAGATTAAAGAAATGGTATGGAAAAAACCTATTAAAAGATATCAAGGGGGTTTAGCGATCTATGAAGAACCTAAACCAAGGAATCAATATATTGTTACTGTAGACGTTTCTAGAGGTATAGGGAAGGATTATTCAGCATTCACAGTAATAAATGTATCAGATTTCCCATATAAGGTTGTAGCGAAATATCAGAATAATGAAATATCCCCTATGGTTTTTCCGAATACAATATATGAAACTGCAACTCATTTCAATCAAGCAATGGTTTTAGTTGAAGTTAATGACATAGGAGAGCAGGTTGGTGCGATACTATATAACGATTTAGAATATGAAGATTTAATTATGACCGAACATGGCGGAAGAAATGGACAAAGAATATCTTCTGGTTTTGGTGGTAATGTTTACTATGGCGTCAGAATGACTGGTAATGTAAAAAAGATCGGAATGGCTAACCTGAAAACTATGATAGAATCAGATAAACTATTGATTCACGATGTTGACATTATTACTGAACTTTCGACTTTTGTACAAAAAAGAAATAGTTATGAGGCAGAAGAAGGGTATAATGATGACTTAGTTATGTGTCTCGTAATCTTTGGTTGGGTTTCGAATCAAGAATATTTCAAAGAACTTACAAATTCAGATATTAGAAAGAAATTGGAAAAGGAAAGAGAGCATGAGATAATGGAATCAACTTTACCTCCTGGATTTGTTATAAATGGCGAGGAGGAAGAGTCTTTTACCGATTCTGAAGGAACTGTCTGGTTCGTTGTTCGTTGAATTTTTGAAAAAATACCTTTTTATAAATATTGTTGAATAAAGAATATATTTTTATTTGTTTATAAAAGGAGAAAAATATGGCATCACTATTAAGCCCAGGAGTCATATCGAGAGAAATAGATTTGACAACAGTTACACCAGCTGTTGCATCCACTGAAGGTGGAATCGCTATGCATGCTCAGTGGGGTCCGCTCGAAAAATTAGTATTAATTACAGATGAATTAGACTTAGTTGACGTTTTTGGTAAACCAAATAATAAGAATGCTTCTAATTGGTTCACAGCAAAGAATTTTTTATCTTATTCTGGAGCTTTATATGTTTCTAGAGCTATTGATACTCAGACTGCTTTAAATTCTACGAACGGAAGTGCTGGAAAACTTATTAAAAATTTAGACCATTTTGAAACGTTAGTTTATAATGATGGAGAATGGGCAGCTAAATATCCAGGAGAAATCGGTAACAGCTTAAAAGTTAGTTTAGCTGACAGTTCAACTTTTGATGGTTGGACGTATAAGTCTCTGTTTTCAGAAAAACCTGATTTAGATGGAATACATCTAGTCGTAGTTGATGAAGACGGTTTATTTTCTGGTGTAAAAGATACCGTTTTAGAAAAATTTGAGTTTTTATCTAAATTTTCTGACGGTAAATCTGAAGATGGTTCTTCAACATATTATCAAAAAGTTATTAACGAAACGTCTGAATATATTTATAATTTAGATCATTATTCTGAAATGACAGGTTGGGGGAAAACCTCTGATGAATATTTAACATTTCATGAAGTAACAGGCGAAGCTTCTCATAAAGATAATACTAAGATTGATAAAATAATGTTATCATTTTTACCTGATCAATCAGATCCAACTGCTCCTTTGACATATGAAACTTACACTTTAGATTTAGGTGAAATTGGAGTAACTTACTATCCAATAACATTATCTATAGATGTAGCAAATAATAAATGGAATAATGTAGACTTTATAGTTGGTGAACAGATTCAGCATTATGACGGAGTAGTTACAGCTAGCACTGGTACTGTTTATTCTTGGGATAATACGACCGGAATACTTAAACTCATAGACATCGGAAATAGCGATTTTTCAGACGTAGATAGTGCGATTGCTGATGAAATTAGAGGCGTAACAAGCGGTGCTGTTGCAGAGGCTGTTAGTTTTGGAGATCCTAACACCGTTGATGGGTTAGCTACTGAGTTAATACCTCATCAGAGTACCGACTTTACAGTTGGTCAGAACGTTACCCAAACAGTAAACGGTGTTACAGTTACAGGTGAAGTTACAGGTTGGGATCACGCTCAAGGTAAATTAGACGTTTTATCTGAAGATGCCTTTGTAGCTAATTATGATTTAAATGATGGCGGAACTCAAGTTCAGAAATTATACCAAGTGAACACTGTTTCTATGAATACAGATCCAGTTGAAACTTCTATTAATGTTGTAACTGAACATTCATTACAACACGGTAATGACGGCGCAATCGCTGAATCCAATAGAGTGACAGCTTTAGGTCTTTTTGAAGATGATGAATTAGTTGATATATCTTTTTTATTAGCTGGGGAAGCTACAGATTCTTCCGTTATTGACGAAATTTTTAGTATTGTATCTTCGAGACAAGATTGTTTAGGTGTTATTTCACCTAAGAAATCGGATTGTGTGAATGCTATTAACCCTTCAACTAATGTAAAGACTTTCAGAGAGGGTTTAAATGTTGGTGGCTTGAAAGACCTAAAAGGTAGTTTCATGGTTATGGACGATAACTGGAAATATCAATATGATAAGTATAATGACGTAAATAGATGGGTTCCTTGCAACGGCGATACAGCAGGGCTAATGGCAGAAACTGATTTAGAAAGAGCTGCTTGGTTCAGTCCAGGAGGTCGAAGTTTGAAAAACGTAATCAAACTTGCTTGGAAGTCTAAAAAAGCTGAAAGGGACGTTCTATACCCTTTAGGTATAAACTCAATCACAACATTTCCTGGTGAAGGGGCAATTCTATATGGGGACAGAACTATGTTGAAAAGACCTTCTGCCTTTGATAGAATTAACGTTAGAAGATTGTTTATTGTTCTAAGGAAAACAATTTCTAGAACTGCTAGATCCTTCTTGTTCGAACAAAATACTCCTTTCACTAGAGAAAGGTTTAAGAGTACAGTTGTTCCATTCTTAGAAGAAGTTCAAGGGAGACAGGGCATCACTGACTTCTTAGTAGTTTGTGATGATACTAATAATACAGGTCAAGTAATAGATCAAAATAGATTTATAGGTGACATTTACATTAAACCAACTAGAAGCGTAAACTTCATTGAACTAAATTTTGTGGCTGTTAGAACAGACGTGGAATTCAGTGAAGTCGTTGGTTCGGTATAAGATAGGAGAAAAAAATGGCTTATTCAATACAGAATATTAAATCAAATTTAGTTGGCGGTGGCGCAAGAGCTTGTTTATTTGTAGTTTCATTTGGCTATCCGGCAATAGGCGAAACTTCTGGTAGAAAATTAGAATTCTTGTGTAAAGCTTCTCAAATACCTCAATCTACAATTAATAAATTGGAGGTTGATTACATGGGGAGAAAAGTTAAAGTTGCTGGAGTGAGGCCTGAATTTGAAGATTGGACTGTTACTATTATTAATGATGAAGATTTCGCTATCAGAAATGATTTAGAAAAGTGGATGAATTATATGAACGGTCATATTGATAATCAACAAAGAGTTTCTCCTGAAGATTATAAAAAGGACGGTTATGTAACTCAATTATCGAAAGATGGAAGCGAGTTAAGGAAATACACTTTCAAAGGTATTTTCCCAACAACTATTGCTCCTATTGAATTATCTTGGGATTCCGAAGACCTTGAAGAATTCGAAGTAACTTTTTCTGTTGATTGGTGGGAAGCTAGCGGTATCAATTATCCTAAAGGCGATAACGGAACTGGTAACGCTTAATTAGAAAGTTAAATAACTATAAAGAAGGGTTCTACTAAATAATAGTGGAACTCTTTTTTTATATATTGGAGAATGTAATGCCAAAGTTTCTAGGTTATGAATTCGATTTATTTGGTTTTTTAAAAACAGATGAAAAACCAGTAGCACCTATCCTAAACGAACCGAATGATGATGGTTCTAAAATTGTTGAAATATCACAAGATAAAGACGGAGCAGGTGTATTTTTTACATCGGGAACTACGTTAAACTATGATAGCTCTTTTCAAGACGAAAAAGATTTAATTAAAAGGTATAGAAGTATGGCTTTTCAACCTGAAGTTGATGAGGCTATAAATGATATTGTCGTTGACTCTATTGTTGCGGATGAAAGGGAAGATACCGTAAAAGTAGACCTTCAAAGGACTTCTTGGTCTAAAGGGATTCAAAAGAAGGTAGCTGACGAATTCTCAAATGTTCTAGACGTTTTAGAGTTTAGGGGAAAAGGTTTTGAGATGTTCAAGTCTTGGTATATCGACGGAAGAATATTTTATCAAAAAGTTCCTCATAAAGATAAAAAGAAAGGTCTACATTCAGTAAAAAGATTAGATTCACTAAACATAAAGAAAGTGAAAGAGATTACAAAGAAGACTGACGAGAAGTCAGGCGTTGAATATATTACAGGCGTTAAAGAGTATTATGTCTATAATAAACAAGCAAATTACCACCCAGGATATACTTCCATGAAAGGTAATGTAACTTCAAGCATTAAAATACCTGTAGATAATATTGCTTATGCTAATTCCGGTTTATTTGATAGCGAGAAGGAACAAGTCTTATCGCACTTACATAAAGCTATGAAGACGTTGAACCAACTTTTAATGCTAGAAGATAGTGTTGTAATATATCGCATCTCTAGAGCTCCTGAAAGGCGTGTATTCTATATTGATGTGGGTAATCTTCCTAGAACGAAAGCAGAACAGTATCTTCAAGATATTATGAGAAGATTTAGGAATAAATTGGTATACGATTCGTCAACAGGTGAAGTTCGTGACGATAGAAAATTTACAACCATGACTGAAGATTACTGGCTACCTAGAAGAGAGGGTAAAACGGGAACATCAATTGAAACTTTACCAGCTGGTCAGAATCTTGGTGAAATGGAAGATGTTGAATACTTTAAGAAAAAACTTTATAAATCACTAAACATTCCAACTTCGAGATTAGAGCAAGAAACTGCTTTTAATATGGGTAGGAGCGGAGAAATAACTAGAGATGAAGTGAAGTTTGCAAAGTTTATTGATAGATTAAGAAGAAGATTTTCCGAAATATTTTATGACCTTTTGTCTACACAATTAATTATGAAAGGTGTGATGACTAAGGAAGAGTGGGATGAGAATAAAGATAGAATTGAGTTTATCTATTCTAACAACTCTTATTTTTCTGAACTAAAGAGTATGGAACTTTTAAGAGAAAGGTTCACTTTAGCAACTGAAGCTGAATCATATATCGGAGAATACCTTTCCCGTAAGTGGATGTATAATAATGTTTTCAAGTTTAGCGATGCCGAAATTTCTGCGATGAAGAAAGAGATCGAAAAAGAGCAAGATGTTGGTGAAATTACACCAGATGATTTCGGGAATGCTGGTTCTGATTTATCTTCCGGAAGTTCTTCTTCAAACTCACAGCAAAATCAGTTCCCCCAACCTGCATCTGATTCCGAATCAAACGAACAAATCGTTTTAGATGATAATGATATTGTTTCTAATTTTTCAGAAGCTAATAACATCAGCACTAAAACTGTTTCTCAACTTCTAGAGAAGTTTTCGAAAGTGGAAGATGAATAGTGTTAAACTTCAAAATAGATATTGATAAAGATTTATTAGAAGAAAAGATAAATAATTCTTTTAGAAAGTTTTTCAATATTCAAAATTTCTCGGTACAACTAAAAGAAGAGGTTGATGATTTAAATTGGCTTTTTAATGAAGAGTTTTCCCCTAGAATTGATGAGAGTTTTTCTGTACAACTAAAAGAAGAGGTTGATGATTTAAATTGGCTTTTTAATGAAGAGTTTTCCCCTAGAATTGATGAGAGTTTTTCTATACAATTAGAAAAAACTAAAAGCGATCTAAATGAAGTTTTTAGAAAGGACTTTTATATTCCTAAGAGTCTATCTTTTGATATTGAATTAAGGCGCAGTTTTTTTTCTGTTAATGAAAGTTTTTCCAAGTTTTTTGGTATTGAATCTTTTAATTTATTACTAGATGAATCTAAAAATATTAATGATTCATTATTTGAAGAATACTTCAATTTAAATAGTGATGATAAGATTTTAAATTTAGAGAATATTCAAAGTCTAAAAAAACGAGAAGAGATAGTACAAACGGAACAAGTCGTAAATAATATAATTCAAGCTGAAGATGAGGTTTTAGAAGTTGTTGAAACTGAAAATAATTTAAATTTTTTAGTTGAACTTGATAATTCTAACGTCAAAAATATCAATAAACTTTTTATAGAAACCTTTCCTCAAGATTTAATCGAAAATTTTTCTATTCAATTAAAAAAATCTTATACTGATTTAAATGAAGTATTTAGAAAAGATTTTTATACCCCTAAAAGATTTTGTTTTGGTATTGATTTAAAATACAATAGTTTTAATTTAAATGAAAGCTTTTGTAGGTTCTTTGATATTGAAACTTTCAATTTATTACTAGATGAATCTAAAAATATTAATGATTCATTATTTGAAGAGTATTTTAAAATTGAAAACTTAACCGAAGAGTTGAAGATAGAAGATGCTGTTGATCAAGTAGTAAAAAATTATTTCGAAATTAATTTAGATGAAACTAAAAGTGTAACTGACGTTATATTTGAAGAATATTTTAAACCTTTACAACAATATGACTATAACACTATTCAGAAACTTAGAAAGTCATTAAACAGTAGAAAAATTTTAACTAGAGAAGAAAGAGAAGAATTTTTAAAAAGTGAACCTTTAGTTTCGGATATAGAAGTTGAGAAAAAGAAAAATATTTCATTAGAAGAAAATATTGAAAGTAATACCGAAAAAATAAAAGATAGTTCATTCTACAAAATAATACAAATAAATGATAAAGATTTAGAAGAACCTGTTGAAAATAAAGTTGATGAAGCTTATAAAGAAGAAGTTGATAAGAAAATAATTGATCTTGAAAATAAATATGAAGATTTACTTCAAAAAACTAAAGATGATTATGAATCGAAATTAGGTAAAATGGTCAGCGATTTTTCTGATTTTAGAAATTTTATAAGTCAGCAAGTTACAAGAATGTCTTTTATATCCTCATCTTCAGCTGGTGGTGGAGCTGTGAACATTCTTGATATGGATGATGTTAATAAGGCTGATTTAGGTGACGGTAAATCTTTAGTTTATGATCAGAATACTAAAAAGTTTACTTTTCAAACTTTTGCTACAACTGAATCGCTTAATGTTGAGAATATGAGTGACGTTGATATATCTCAAGTTCAAGATGGTGACGTTTTAGTTTATAACAGTACAACTGGAAAATTTGAAACCGCAAACCTTCAAACAACTAGTGTTGAAGCCTCTCTAAATATTAAGGAAGTAGTTGATTTTGAAATTACAGAATCAAATTTAACTGATACATATTTACAACTTCCCTCAACCCCTGATAATAGATATTATCATTTATCAGAAGTTCAAATTAATGGATTAGTTAATAGCCACTACCCCAATCATTACACTTTTATAGAAGATGATAGAATTGATATAACAAATTTAAATTTGACTACTGGAGATAAGGTTAGAATCGTCTATATAAAATCTTAAAATTTCCACACTTCCCGTTTTATAATATTTTATAAATACAATATATATTCTATTGTAAAAAGGGAGAAAATTGTGTCAATATTAATAATAGGTGGTAGCACTAGAAGAACGACTGTAACAAGCACATCAAGAAGAAGAGGGGTTTCCGGACTAAATTCCAATACTATATTAGGTAGACATTCCCCTGGAGCAGGTTTACAAGAAAAATTAACCCCTCAACAAGCAAGAGAGGTTTTAAACCTTTGGGAAACTGATGATGTATTTTTTAATAGTTTAAGATTATCAAACACTACAAATAATTTGCCTGGAACCATTCAATGGGACGGAACTGATTTTTTAGGATATGACGGTTCTCAATGGAAATCTTTTACGAGCGGAAATTCCGGAGTCGTTGATACTAAAACGATTTCAGCTACATATGATAATAGTACATCTAAAGCAACTTTTACTAGAGATGATGGTACAAATTTTATTCTTGATTTGGGTCAACTAGTTGTAGGTGCTGGAATTAATTTAGACGATTTAGGTATGACTGAAAACGCCTCCCCATCTGGGTCGGGCCACTTAGGTTATGACGAAACAACAGGTCAATTTACATACACTCCGCCAGATTTAAGCAATTTTTTAACTTCAGATGATTTATCTAGCTATTTAACCTCAGAATCCGATCCTACATTTGACGCTCATACGGTATCAGAAATTATAGATGGGGAAGGGTTTCTAAAAAACGATGGATCAGGTAATTGGACATATGATAATACTACATATTTAACTTCAAACGATTTAAACTACTATAGTAATACGGATGTCAATAATTTATTAGGTTCTGGGTCAGCTTTAGATGGTCAAATTCTAAGTTGGAATTCAACTAATCAAAATTATGTTTGGATAAACCCTCCCACAGGAGGTTCTGGAATTAATTTAGATGACTTAGGAGTAACCTCACCCGAACCACAACCATCCGGAGATGGTCACTTAGGATATGACCCTACGACAGGTGAATTTACATATACACCGCCTGATTTAAGTGCATATGTTCTAACAACCAATTTAGACTATTACACAGATTTAGACGTTGATGCTAGATTGGATTCTGATTTAGCTGGTGACGGACAAATTCTTTCTTGGGATGATACAAACTCAAAGTATGTTTGGATT
>Ga0163109_10001491_pt1 | contig 18474 bp, 18 predicted proteins | sample CRUFie1St13metaG_FD_108704 | JGI IMG/M metagenome (GOLD analysis project Ga0163109, IMG submission 108704) | Marine microbial communities from the Costa Rica Dome - CRUD Field 142mm St13 metaG | ecosystem: Environmental > Aquatic > Marine > Oceanic > Photic zone | place: Costa Rica: the Eastern... | reverse complement strand
CATCCGGAGGTCAACTTCGTCATCGTCGCCACACCCGATGCCTTGCATCACGAAGCCGTCATGGCATGCGCCAAACATGGCAAACACCTTCTTTGTGAAAAACCTGTCGGCATGAATGCTTCGTAGGCCAGGGAAATGATGCAGACTTTTCTTCATTCAGATCCTCCTCTCGGACATTTCGTCCCCTTTTGGACTCGCTATGTAAAGGTGTTTCAAGTGGCAAGAGAGATGATCCAGTCTGGAGAGCTAGGAGAGATTCGATCGACCATATTTCGCTGGCACAACCCCCGCCCTCCGAACATGCCTGTGACCTGGAGAGACAATCCCGAGCTCTCCTCCGGCGGAACCATCGCAGATGTGGGCTCGCACGCCTACGATACGATTCGCTGGATGATCGGTCTCGAAGCGGAAAAAGTGCTTGCTCACGGACAAAGGTTGACCCACAGCAAACCAGACCTGGGCGAAATCAACCTCAGGGAGGCCATCGAAAAAGGCCAGCGAACCGATACCGCAAACATGCCAAGCAAACCAGGGGGCCATTTTGATTATGCTTCGGTCAGTTGCCTCTTCTCTAATGGGGCTTCAGGTTTGTTTGTTCTTTCACACGCAGGATCGGTCCGAAAATTCTTGGCTCCTGAAATTGAACTACATGGAACCAAAGCTTCCTTGAGTGCTGATCGATACACAGGGAAAATACAGCTTATCCGGCAGAATCAAGAAGTCGAAACGCTTCATGAATTACCCCCAGCTTTTGAGTTTGGCAATCGCTTTGAGCAGTATGTGTTCCCTGCTCTATCTCCCATAATAAAGGGAACCCGCTCGTCTATTCCACATCCCACGTTGGAGGATGGATGGTTGGCTCAGCGCTTCACAGACGCAGCTTACCTGTCCGCGAAAGATGGACATTGGAGGCCGGTATGATCCCAGCCTCTAATGTCTGCCTTATTAAATTTTAGTCGTCGCTATCTCTAGCGTCGTCTCCAGGAGAGCCCTCTGGGGCGATGACGTGTCCGGCTGGATGCGCGGCTCTTGCCTTCGGACTTTTCCCGATTGGGACGTCGGATGGGCGATGCAGCCAGAGGGCAATGGTAGGCATGATCCTCCTCGGCAGGAATGGGCTTTTTGAGAAGCCGTTCAATCCCGACCAAATGCTTGCGTTCGGCCTGAGAGCAGAAGGAAAAGGCATGGCCTGAGTGACCTGCGCGGGCGGTTCGCCCGATGCGATGCACGTAAGTTTCCGGTTCGGAAGGGATCTGGTAATTGATCACGTGGGAAATGCCGTCGACATCAATGCCACGTGCGGCAATGTCGGTGGCCACCAGCACCCGCACCTTACCGCTACGAAATTGTTCCAGTGCCTTGATACGGGCCGATTGGCTCTTATTTCCGTGAATGGCTGAAGAGCCTATGCCCGATCGATTCAACTTTTCAGCCAGCTTGTTGGCCACGTGCTTCATCTGGGTAAAGAGAATCACTTTTTTCGCAGCCGCATCTTCCAGCACGGACAAAAGCAGCGAGTGCTTTTTCTTGTCATCGACGAAATAAACTTTTTGGGCAATGGCATCGACCGTTGGCTTCTCCGGGGCAATTTCCACCCGGGTTGGATGGTTGAGCCACTCGCGGGAGAGGGCCTTAATCTCATCAGGCAATGTGGCCGAAAAGAAGAGGGACTGCCGTTGAGTTGGCACATGACGGACGATCTTACGGATGTCATTGATAAAGCCCATGTCCAGCATGCGATCAGCTTCGTCTAGAACGAGGGCTTCGACCGCTCCAAGTTGAATGTGGCCCTGCTGCATGAGATCCATTAAACGCCCTGGTGTCGCGATCAAGAAGTCAACCCCGCCGCGCATAGCCTTTTCCTGGGGCACCTGCCCCACTCCACCGAAGACGGCGGCATCCTTGATTTTCAGATAGGCACCCAGATCCGCGATGGTTTTCTGAATTTGAATCACCAATTCGCGCGTGGGAGCCAAAATGAGTACTCGAGCCGATTTGGGAGTCCACTTGCCCATGTTGACAGCCAGCCGGTGCATCAATGGCAGGACGAAAGCTGCCGTTTTACCGGTGCCGGTCTGGGCACTGGCCAGAAGATCCCGCCCCTCCAACAAAGGATCCAGGCACTGCGCCTGAACCGGTGTCGGTGTCTTGAATTCCATGTCCGCAAGGGCGTGCTGCAGGGCAGGCAGAACCGTTGCGTAAGGTGAGCCTTCGTCCCACTTAGGTAGGGCTTCTGGCAAGGATTTAATCTGTCTTCCCGGATGTTGAGAGACAGCGAGATTTACAGGCTTCGCCCCGTGAGGGCGACGCCTTCGAGCAGGCCTGCGCCTGCGTGACGATGGAATCATATGTATGTTAAGCCCGGTGATTGATACGACATCTTCACCACCGAGCTTTCGTGGAAAAAGAGAAGAGAGGGCACGAAAGGTGCCGTCAAAAGAAGTCGCGGGTTTTGCGACAGGGAGGAAATTAACACAGAATTACCGCGCGTCAACCTAAGAGATGACACCCCAGAGGCTGGTGAAACTTTCTTTGCGAGAGAAGCCTCCGCCCTTTGCAATCGCTCTGGATCCTTGCCCTGCACTTCTCTAAACTCAAAAACATGACAATCTGCAAGACTAAATACTCCGAGGCTCTTCGTTGGGTTTTTGCAACCATCCCATGCAATTTGAGAAGGGTTGAATGGCTCCTCACAGTGGTGGGATGCTGGATGCTGACAGCAACGCTTCAGGGTCAAACCTTCGCCGAACGACTGGGTTGGTCTCCGCAACAGGTGGTCGTGATCCTGCATGTCGATGATGTCGGGATGTCCCACAGCTCCAACCTGGGTGCCATCCAATCGATTGAGCAGGGGGTAGCCAATTCGTGGGCCGTGATGATGCCCTGCCCATGGGTTTCTGAGATCGCCCAATACTTGATGGAGCATCCCCAGGTCGACAGTGGCTTGCATCTTACCTTGACCTCAGAATGGAAACCCTACCGTTGGGGTCCGCTGGCTGGAAAACCCAAAGTACCCGGCCTGGTGGACTACGAAGGATGTCTGTGGTCCAGCGTAGCACAGGTGCTCGCCAGTGCCAGTGCCGAAGAAATCGAAATCGAAATCCGAGCGCAAATCGACCGCGCTAAGAGCCTGGGCATGCCCATCACCCACCTTGACAGTCACATGGGAACCCTCTTTGCCCACCCGGACTATTTTGAGCGCTATGCTAAGGTGGGCATCGAACACCAAATCCCGATACTAGTAGCTGGCGGGCATTTGACACATGCTCGCAAAGAAAACGGAGAGGCTGTGGAGAGACTCAAGCCTTGGGTCGAAAAGGTATGGGATGCGGGACTTCCAGTCATCGATGACCTGCATACAGCCAGCTACAGCTGGCCTGCGAACGAAAAACCGCAGCGGCTGAGGGACCTGCTCAAGAGCCTTCACCCAGGCATCACCGAAATCCTTTTTCACGCTTCGGAACCCTCCGACATCTTTCCGTTGATCACCGGTTCCAGTGCTTCACGCAAGGGAGACCTAGAAGCCCTAATCAGCAACCAAGTTCGTCAGACGCTGACCTCCGAGGACATCGTCTTAACGACATGGAAAGAACTGGCTCGCCGCCGCAAGGAGGTGAAGCCATGAGCCGCACCCTTTTTATCACAGGAGTTTCCAAGGGCCTCGGCAGATCTTTGACTCTGGGATTCGACGCCCTGGGTCATCGAGTTCTTGGCTGTTCGCGCGATCAAGAGGCCCTAGAAGCCCTGGCACGTAAATGCTCCGATCGCGTGAGTGTTCAAGCAGTGGATGTCCGAGATGACGCTGCGGTGGCGTCATGGATCCAATCGGCCGTGGAAGAAGCGGGAGCACCTGATCTGTTGATCAACAACGCGGCCATCATCAACCCAAATGCTCCCTTGTGGCATCTGGATGCAGAGACCTTTGATCGAGTCATCGATATCAATATCAAAGGAGTGCAAAATGTCATGCGGCATGCCCTTCCTCACATGATTGAGCAAGGGAGAGGTATCGTGATCAACCTGAGCTCAGGTTGGGGTCGATCCATCAGCCCGGAAGTGGCTCCCTATTGCGCCACCAAATGGGCCATCGAAGGCCTGACGCAGGCACTGGCACAAGAACTCCCCTCCGGCTTGGCGGCCATCCCTCTCAACCCTGGGGTCATCCACACTCAAATGCTGGAAAGCTGTTTTGGATCCGGGGCCTCTCATTATGAAGAAGCCTCTGCATGGGCCGAGCGTGCCGTGCCCTTCCTGCTGGAGCTTGGACCTGAACACAACGGACAATCGCTGAGCGTCCCCTAGACTCCGCCCTTCAAACGTTTCCGGCTTAAAAGTCCGCGTGCCCCGGGGTGCGGGCAAAAGGAATCACATCCCGAATGTTGCCCACTCCGGTGAGGAACATGAGCATGCGTTCAAACCCCATGCCAAAGCCGCTGTGCGGCACCGAGCCAAAGCGCCTGAGATCCACATACCAGCTGTAATCCTCAGTGCTCAGATCATGCGCCTTGAGGTGGGATTCCAGCACCTCCAACCGTTCCTCGCGTTGGCTACCACCGACGATTTCACCAATACCGGGCACGAGCACATCCATGGCTGCGACGGTTTCGTCATCGTCGTTGGCCCGCATGTAAAAGGGCTTGATGGCCTTGGGGTAGTTGTAAACCGTGATCGGACACTTGAAGTGGGTTTCGGTCAGATAGCGCTCGTGTTCGGATTGCAGATTGAGCCCATGCTGGAGAGGGTATTCAAAACTCTGCCCCGATTGAAGCAGGATCTCTACCGCGTCGTGGTAGGCGACACGCTCGAAAGAGCGATCCAGCACCCACTGCAAACGCTCCAGCAACCCCTTGTCCAAAAATCGATCGAAGAAGGCCATCTCCTCAGCCGAGGTTTCCAGAGTGTCCCGGATCAGATCCTTGACGAAGGCCTCGGCCAGATCCATGTCCCCCCCCAGATCGCAGAAGGCCATTTCAGGCTCAATCATCCAGAACTCGCTAGCGTGGCGTGTGGTGTTTGAGTTTTCTGCCCGAAAGGTTGGGCCAAAAGTATAGACGTTGGAAAGGGCACAGGCGAAGGTCTCCGCTGCCAATTGCCCACTGACGGTCAGATAAGTCGGTTTACCAAAAAAATCAGCTGATGGATCGATCTTTTTGGAGGGATCCAGGGTCGTTACCCGAAAGAGTTCTCCAGCTCCCTCGCAATCACTGGCGGTGATGATTGGGGTATGAATGTAATAGAAATCTCGCTCGGTAAAAAAACGATGAACGGCCTGAGCCAGGCGACTCCGCACGCGAGACACGCTTCCAAACAGATTGGAGCGAGGACGCAGATGAGCGATCTCTCGCATGAATTCCGGTGAGTGCCGTTTTTTCTGTAACGGGTATGTGGCATCGGCCTTGCCAATGACTTCCACTGAAGCCGCCTGCAGTTCCCATCGCTGACCCTGGCCCTGCGAAGGTATCAGGGAGCCCTGGATGCGCACCGAGGCCCCAGTGCCGCACTGATTGATCCAGGAGTTGTAGCCCGGGAGCTCTCCAGGCACGATAACCTGCAAGCCCGTCAGGCAGCTGCCATCGGTAAAATCCAGGAAGGAAAAATCCTTGGCATCCCGACGGCTGCGAACCCAGCCTTCCACCAAGACCGTGTCCATCGCCTCGGTCGCCCCAAGGACATGTTTCACCAGCAATCTTTTGAGCATGCACCGAACATAAATACCCTCGCATGGTCCTTGGCAATGGAAAAAATGTCTTTGTAGAAGCCCTGATCGGCCGAAGCCAGATTCAGTCTCAGCGGCAGGACCTCGTGCCGCCGCAGCTCATGATTGCAAGCCCAACGCTTGTTTTTTTTTAAGCATGATGCAGCTTTTTGCTCACCTTGAGCAAAAAAGTCAAACCTGAGGCGCCTAACAGGGGTGCACACCAAAAAATTAATGCAGCCATATCTGACCGTAGAAAGCCTGCGGTTCAGAGAGATTCACTGGGCAGGCAATCTACCAAAATGGCTGTCAGGTTGTCTCGACCAGATCCATCCAGAGCTTCACGGATCAAGCCCTGTATGGGGTCCAGGCCCTCCAGATAGGGCGGCGGATCATAAAGGGTTTTGGCGATGCGATAATCGGACAGGGTATCGGTCAGCCCATCGGTGCAGAAAAGAAGTCGATCACCAGGCGATAGCGTGAGGGATCCCACCTGCGGGTCGTCCGGATGCGCGCCCGCCCCCAGACTGCGCGTCAAGACATGCGAAGCGGCATCCCTTTTAGCTTGCTGGGGGGTTAGAATCCCCTGTCGCACCTTTTGAGCAGCTAAGGTATGGTCTTCAGAGAGCTGGCGACACTCTTCAGGGCCCCTCAAATGGAAAAGACGACTATCTCCCAAATGGGCAAATCTGAGTTGTTCATGATGAATCCAGCCGAGAGTCAAGGTGGCCCCCATCCGATGGCACTCCTCGTAAGAGAGTGAGAGGCCCAAGAGCCTCCGATGCATATGCTCCACAAAACTCCGTAACAAGACCTCATAGGGGATCTCATGGGAGGAGGCAGCCCGATGAAATGTCTGGGAAATCAGGGATGAAAGGGATCGCAAGGCCGACTGACTCGCATATCCCCCTCCTTTGCCTCCGCCGATGCCATCACTGACAGCAAAAAGAAAATGTTTGCCCTCAGATGCCATGTGGCCTTGCTTACCCAGATAGCATAACTCATTTGTGTCAAAACACATAAGCAAGAAAGCGTCTTCATTTCGTGTGCGGTAGCGCCCCGGATGCGTATCCGCGAGCCACTTGAGTGCAGCAATGGATGGAGATGATTCCCGTGGTTGCATATCAGCTCAGAACCTCCCTCTGCGTCAGCCCCTGGCCCGAATCTTTTCTTGTGGCAAATTCGAAATCAATCACGCAAAACCGCCCCAATCTCGGATGATAGGTAACATTGCGAGCAAAGGGATCATCATGGATCACGCCATAGATTTCGAGCTCATGGAAAAGGGCCTTGAGCTTTTCGTCGCTGATATGTTCCACAATGGATCCGACGTTAGTAGTGATCAAGTAGAGATGATCCGAATCGGCCTCCAGCACTTGCGGGACAAAGGGGCAACCTCTGAACTGAAGGTATTGCAGAATGGAACGCTCGTTTTCAAAACGTTCCCGCGCATGCTTACCAAGAAAGTGCTTGTGCACCTTTCCATCAAAGCCAACCCGAACGATGGATCGTCTGGTGTGTTTCATCTCACGCATGCCCGGCAACGCAGTAACCCATCAGGGGTTGGAAGGCGAGCCCTAAGACGGGAGGACCCCATCCTCAATCAAAAATAATTTGAGCAATGGTAAGCTTTTTGCTTTGATGAAGATTCAGGCATCTAACAAATGCCCCATGATTAACGAAATCGAGAAAGATTCATCCTGTAAAGAATATGCCCAAATACAAATTAGAATATCTTTGGCTGGACGGCTATCAGCCGGTTCCCAACCTACGTGGTAAAACCAAGATCGCGAGTGAAGCCCCCAAATCCGTGGAAGATTGCCCTATGTGGGGTTTCGACGGAAGCTCCACCCAACAGGCAGAAGGCAGCAGCTCAGACTGCATGCTCAAGCCAGTGGCACTTTACCCTGATGCCGCCAGAGAAAATGGCTTCATCGTCATGTGCGAAGTCATGCTACCTGATGGCACTCCCCACCCTAGCAACGGAAGAGCTACCATTGCTGATGACGAGGGTGCCTGGTTTGGTCTCGAACAGGAATACTTCCTCTACCAGGATGGACGGCCCTTGGGCTGGCCGGAAGAGGGTTACCCGAATCCTCAAGGAGAGTATTATACTGGCGTCGGTTATGCCAACGTCGGCGATGTGGCTCGCGAAATCGTCGAGCAGCATCTGGAACTTTGTCTGGAGGCTGGCATCAACCATGAAGGTATCAACGCTGAGGTTGCCAAGGGCCAGTGGGAATTCCAGGTGTTCGCCAAGGGCTCCAAGAAGTGCGCCGATGACATGTGGGTCGCCCGCTACCTCCTGATGCGACTGTGTGAGTCCTACAAGGTGGATGTCAACTGGCACTGCAAGCCTTTCGCCGGAGACTGGAATGGATCAGGCATGCACACCAACTTTTCAACCACGCACATGCGTGAGGTGGGCGGTGAGGACTACTTCAAGAAACTCATGGATGCCTTTGAGAAAAACTGCGAGGAGCACATTGCCGCTTACGGTCCAGAAAACCACCTGCGCTTGACCGGTCTGCACGAAACCCAGTCCATCGACAAGTTCAGCTGGGGGGTCGCTGATCGAGGCGCTTCCGTTCGCGTGCCTCACAGCTTCGTCAACGATGGCTACAAGGGTTACTTGGAAGATCGACGCCCGAACTCTCAAGGTGATCCTTACCAGATTTGTTCCCGGGTTCTCAAAACCATTGCTGAGGTTCCAACCTCCTAGGCCGGGGAATCGAATCCTTGATTTGACACAGACTCCCCTGAAATAATTCAGGGGAGTTTTTTTATGGGTCATCAGCGACCTGAATATCGATGAATCTCGCCCTCTTGCCTGATGATGGATGAGAGGCAATCCACACACTTTCAAGCATGAAACGCATCGGAATATTGACGGCAGGCGGAGACACGCCCGCGTTGAACGCTACCATTCACGGGGCTGTGGAACGCGCCAATGAACTCAATCTGGAGGTCATCGGCCTCATCAAGGGATTCAACAGTCTCTACAATGAGCGACTACCCCATGTTCCTCTCAACCCTCTCTTCCAGGAGATCCCGGAACTCGACCCTGCCAATGGAGGGACCATCCTGGGGTCCTCTCGGGATTATGTGGACCCGGACAACAAGGAACAGCTCGACATCATTGAAAAAAGGCTCGAGCAACTGGGCATCAAAGGTTTGATCTGCATCGGCGGTGATGGCACCCTCAACGGACTGCAACCGCTTGCCGACCGACTTCCGGTGGTTCTTGCCCCCAAGACCATCGACAACGACCTTGGTTTGAATTACCGCAGTGAACCCGATGAATACATCCGCCGGGAGCGAGAGGATCGCAGCGGTTTTGACTATCACCTCAAAAACTCCCGTGCGGCCTTTCATCTCGACCACATGATCAATTATGTGACCCCGGGATACGCGACGGCGGTTTATGTCTCAGTTCAGGGGATTCAGCGCATTCGCACCACGGCTGAAAGCCATCGGCGGATTGCCATTGTGGAAGTGATGGGCCGCCATTCCGGCTACATTGCACTCGGCTCGGCCTACGGCCAGCCCGATATCATCCTGGTGCCTGAGAGCTCTTTTTCTCTCGGCAGTCTGGTGGAGCGCATCAAGGAACTCTATGACCTGCAAAAGAATGTCGTCATTGTCTGCGGCGAAGGCATCGTGGACGAAGATGGCAAGGATCTCGGGGCCGAAGTTCACTCCACGGATCCTGCCGGCAACAAAATCCTGACCGGTGCCTCCGAAGCACTGCGAGACCTGTTGATCCGTGAAATAGGAGATGAATACTTTCGCTCTTACCGAAGAGGCCAGTCGGCACGTGAAGCCATCTTTACCCGAAAAGTAGGCCACACCCAACGAGGAGGGCGACCGGTTTTATTCGATCGATTTTACGGAGCACAATCCGGGGGTAAGGCGGTCGACCTGTTGCTTGAACGCCGCACCAATACCGTGTCGACCATTCAATGGCAATCGGAGCGTGGGTTTTGGGTCGACAGCCAGGATGCCAATGGCCTCCGGGATCGTTGGGGCCTGATTCACGCCCGAAAGATGCATTCAAGCTTTTACGATACGGATCAATTGAAACCTTCGGAAATTGGCAGAGATTACTTGAAGCCCATCTTCCAGCATGCCCTTGGGCCCGATGACCTGGAATATCAGCGGCTGTCGACCTTTGCCACAGGCAACCTGATGCTGCCCTACCACTCCGTGAATACAGACATCAGCAAGCGCATTCGCTACATCTGCTGAGAGAAGGCGTGAGACAGTACGTCTGGGAAACACGAGAGATCAAACTCCCTCGCATGAGATACTGTCCTCTCGCCTGGCGCGATCTTCCTGAAAATATCCCAGCTTTCTGAGCTGAGCCTGGAGCTCAGGCTCCAAGGCTTGGTGGGCTAGTAAGTCCTGTGCGCGTTCCCCAATCCAAGCCATGAACGCCTCGGGATCTTGAGGAGCGCCATGAGCCTGAAAATCATGAGGGTTCAGCTCCAGGGCGTCGCTCACATAGACATGAGTCACCTTGCGGAGGGCGCGAAAGGTAAGTTTTTTCATCGTGTCCTCAATTTAAGGCAACCTGTTTGGATTGCAACGGACCGAAGCCTTGGTGGAATTTTTTCGTCTTCCCACTAGGGCTGAACCTTCTTTCGTGCTCCTACCTGATGAAGTAAGGACCTCACTTGATCACGAGGTAAAGCATGCACTTTGTTGCCATGAATGCCTGTCATGGTCTCGGCTGCAACCAAGGCGTTGAGAATGGATTCTTCCACCGCCTGAATGGTGGCGAGAAAAAGAGCGTCCAGCTGATGATTGGCAAGCATCGCAACCGAATGAACCCCCTTGTGATCAGGATCCGATATCCTGGCTGTTGAAAAAGCCAGAAACAAATCTCCACTGGAATGAGCCCCATAGCCACCGGTTCGCCCAATGCCAAGACTGGCACGCTGAGCCACTCGCTTGAGCTGATGGGGCAAGAGAGGCGCATCTGTGGCTATCACAACGATGATCGAATTTCCCTGGTAAGTGGAGGACTGTTGGATCGACATCTCATAACCACGAATCCAAGGCCCCACGGGAACGCCGGTGATTTGAAGGTTTTCACGTCTCCCATAATTGGCCTGCACCAACACCCCCAAGGTGTCACCCCCGGGCAACAAGCGAGAGGCCGTCCCGATACCTCCCTTGAAACCATGGCAAACCATGCCAGTCCCACCTCCTACATTCCCCTCTTCCACCCGTCCTGCATGAGCCTGATCCAAAGCTGCAAAGACATGTTGAGCACGGATATGGTGGCCGTGAATGTCATTGAGGCGACCATCCCAGGTTTCGGCCACCACCGGAAGCGAAGCCCATCCCTGACCGGTATCCTGAGGATGATAGCCCCGTTGGCGACGCCACTGAATGGAGGCCTCATAGACCGCTCCCACGCTGTGCGTGTTGGTCAGCAGCACGGGCTCCTCCAGAAATCCCGACTCGTCGATCCAGGTGGTCCCGGTCATTTCGCCATTGCCATTGAGCTTTTCACAGGCAGCCCACACGGGACCATAGGTAGCTCCGCGAGGAAGAATCGCCGTCACCCCTGTCCGCACAGCAACGGGGCCATGGTCACCCTTCCCCTCTTCGGAGACCAGGGTGCAGTGCCCCACCCACACTCCTGCCACATCCGTAATCGCATTGCCGGAACCAGGAGTCCCCTCAAAGACCATTCCCCAATCCCTGGCGCGTTCGGCATGCAGCGAGCAGGCCAGGAACACCAGGTAAAGATAGCACCAGGTAGAGATAGCACCCGATGGAAAGGACATAAAGCTTGGGTAAGTCGTCGATCGCATAAGGTAATTCTAGGCGGTGCTTGGCAGGCCTGTCAGCATCGGGGTTTGTGAGTGTCGCCTTTCACAACCCACCGCAAGCTTCTCTCCGGCGCCTTACTGATCATGATGGCACGTTCACCTCTATACTTGCCCGAACCGTCAGGTTGCCATTGAATGATGCCAATCACCTCATCCGAAAGGCATGGTAACGCACCGAGTCAGCCCATTTGTTTCGATCCCATGTCATGGGTCTCTGGTGTGGCTGCTTTGCCTGGGATTTCTGGCGCCCCAACAAGATCAGGGGCAAGATGCCGTATCACCAAAAGAAGCCCCACCTTTCATGGAGCCTTCCCTGGCCTTCATAAAGCGGTTTTGTTTGGACTGTCATTCCACGGAAAAGCAAAAGGGAGAATTGGATCTGGAGGCCTTCATACAACTCCAGCCAATCGACCAGCCAGCTTCCATCTGGGAATCGATCATTGAGCAAATCGAGGTGAGCGAAATGCCACCGGCAAAAGCGGATCAACCGGATAAGGATCACAAAGGCCGCTTTCTTGCCTGGATGGATCAATCGATGGAGTGGATCGCCCGTTAAAGCGCTGGAGATCCAGGCCCTCAAGGGAAACATTCATAGTTCTCAAACCGGCAACCTTCTTTCGAGTGCTCCATTGGCTTCGGGAGGAGATATTCGCTCGGGTACGAGCGTGGATCAAATGATCGCACGGCACGTTGGCAAATACACCAAGATCCCCAGTCTCGTGCTCAGCTGCGAAAAATCCAACCCATCGGTTCACAAAAATTATTCCATGCTCTACTATTCACACATTTCGTGGACGTCACCGACCTCACCCACTCCCTTGGAGCTTTACCCTGCCCTGGCTTTTGATCGCCTGTTCAAGGATACGACAGCGAAAGGCGACCAAAGCGTGCTTGATGCCATATGGGAGGAAGCCAAGGGATTGCATCGGCAGATCAGCACTCTCAACCAGCAAAAACCCGACGAATACCTGCATTCCGTGCGCGAGGTGGAAGGACGTATCGAGAACGCAGGGTTCAGGGGCACCCTGCAGGGATGGCGCCCCACGCTAGAAAAACCCGATCGACCTCGCCCCCCAGAAGGGATTCCTCAGGACATCGATGAACACATGCGGCTGATGTGTGATGTGATGGTGCTGGGTTTGCAGACCGACACCACCCGTGTCTGCACGCTCAAGTTGAACAACGACCACAGCTCACTGAGGTTTCCCCATTTGGGCGTCGACTATATGATTCACCACTTGCTTTCACACAGTGATACGGAAGATTGATTTAAGGTGAATCAATTCTTCGTTTCAAAATTAACTTATTTATGTTTCGGCATGGCGGCTATCCAGGAAGGAGAAGGCACTTTGCTGGATCATACCCTCCTGTTGTTTTGCTCCAGCATGCTGACGGGAAATCACGATGCCACCCAATTGCCAGTGGTTTTGATGGGAGGCGGGGGAAGCTCGCTCAAGGGCGGCCAGGTGCATGATTACCGATCCGCCACTGAACGACAAATGTGTCGACTCTATCTCTCGATTCTGAATCGATTCGATATCCATCTGGGGCATTTTGGGGATGCCACCACACCTTTGGAGGCGATTTGACGCATCCATCGCTCGACTCCGTCGATCACCGACCCTGGCCTCTGCCGCATCAACCATGGGTGATGCAACAGCGCTGGGACGACCTGCTCTTCCTTCACTGGGAGGTTTCGATGACTCAGATGAGGCAAAGGATCCCAAAGGGTCTGGAGCTAGATCTTTATGATGGTAAAGCCTGGATAGGGATTGTTCCTTTTGAAATCAAAGGGATCACACGTCGAGGTTTACCTGCCCCTTCCTGGTTGTGCTCGTTTCCAGAAATCAACGTTCGCACTTATGTCACCGACGGGTCCAAACCCGGGGTATGGTTTTTCAGTCTCGATATCCCCAACCCCCTGGCTGTGTGGGCGGCTCGCACCTTTTACCATCTGCCCTATTACCGATCACATGTGCAGCTTTCCCCGACCGAAAGGGGGATTCACTTTGAGCTCCAACGCGGGAACCGTTATTGGACAGGTGAATATCATGCTGGCCCTGCCGCGGGAGCCCGGCCCGGCAGTTTCGAACATTGGGCCACCGAACGCTACTGCCTTTACAGCCAGGATCTATGGGGTGGGCTGCATCGCGCAGAAATCCACCACAAGCAATGGCCGCTACAATCGGCCGAGATAAGGTCCATGGATCACAACTTATTGGCCTCATGGGATATTCAGGGGAAATGCCGACGACCATTCTTTTCCAAATCGATCGAGGTCGTGGTGTATCCCATGGAGTCGCTGCGTCACCCCTGACCCAATCTAGACATCCGCGCCTTGTTGAGGCATCGGTAGTCGCGGTGGCGGGTATTGGTGAAAATCCAGGCTCTCCAAGCCCGTAATGCGCACGCGCCACTGGTCCAACAAAGCATGAACGGGCCTCAGCGAAAGTCCTTCAACCATGGTCCCATGATTATGAAAATACCCTTGCGATAGATCCATCAGGGCACGGGCCGGCCTAAGGCGCTGTTTTTGGAGATGCACGAACACCCCTGCCAGCTGGATTAGGGCCTTGTAAAAGGTATCCAGCCTCTGCTTTCGACACTCCAGCCACAAATCTTCCAAAACATCATGGGCTTCAAAGTAACGATCCTGGTTGAAGGTGATGAAATAACCCCAATACCTGGGGTCCCACCGACCACTGTCGGAAAAGGTAGCAGCAAAAGCACGCATGCGTTCTTTTTTGTCGCTCATCAGGAACCATTCTTGCGCAGGAAGCGGCAAAATCAATTTCCATTTGGCGGCTTTCTTGACAACCCGCCCGGTCTCTCCCAATGTCCTAATATGTCGAATTCGCCCTTAGGCAGAGGGCTTGGAGCTCTTCTGGGGGGCGCCAGCTCTTCCAAATCATCCCCGGAAACGGCTGCCTCGCAGACTCCCATTCTCTATGCCCCACTCAAGGCGGATGATGGGCAGGCAGAAACCGATCTTTCTCCCAAGCAACTGCCCATTGACCACATCAAGCCCTGCAGCTTCCAGCCTAGACGACACTTTGACAAAGCCGCTCTCATCGAGCTGGCCGACTCCATTCGCGAACAGGGTCTCATTCAGCCTCTGGTGGTACGAAGGCGCGACGACCATTGGGAACTGATCGCTGGGGAGCGTCGCTGGAGAGCCTCCCAAAAAGCGGGCCTGACGGATGTGCCGGTGATCATTCGCGAAGCCAGCGATGAAGAAGTGCTCGAATTGGCCTTGGTGGAGAACCTGCAACGCGAAAACCTCAACCCTATTGAAGAGGCGCTTGGTTACCACCAGCTCATCGATCGCTTCTCCCTCAAGCAGGAAGCCGTCGCATCCAAGGTAGGAAAGAGCCGTACGGCCGTGGCCAATGCACTGCGACTGCTAAAGCTACCGGATGGTATTAAGCAGATGGTCAAGGAAGGAACCCTCAGCGTGGGGCACGCCAAGGTGCTGCTCGGATTGGGCACTCCTTCTCTGGTGGCTTCGGTCAGCCAGAAGATCGTCCAGGGACAATTAAGTGTCCGACAAACCGAAGCCCTGGTGCGCGAACTCAGCTCGGGGGATTCAAAACCTTCAGGCTCGGCAAGTGCCATCCCCCAATCGACTGTCAAGCCCCAGGATGTACATGTGGCCCATTTGGAACAAAAAATCCGTGAGGCTTTCCACACAAAAGTACGTCTCAAGTATCAGGAAGGGAAAGGATCACTGGAAATTCGTTTTTTCTCCGAAGAAGAATTGGAGAGTATCCTTAGCCGCATCGGTATCTCGGCAGATTGAAGTCCCATGAGCCAGGATCCTTCCACCCGACGTCGCATCGCTGAAAAAATCAGGAAAGCTGCCGATCAATCCGCCCCATTAAAAGCCTTTGTTGGGCTCGATGGATTCGTGGATGAAATCATCCATGTGGTAGATCAGCGTAGCGAAGTGGATCGCTTCCAACGCATTCCAACCATCGAAGCCTTTTCGGCGCGTATCGCTGAGGCCTCCGGAAGAAGCACCAACATGGAACTGGTGACCCAACACATCAAGCTGGGGGGTAATGGCCCCATCATGGCCAATGCCCTGGCCTCAGCTGGAGTGGAGGTGAATTATCTTGGTACGCTGGGCTACCCGGAACCTCACCCGGTGTTTCAACCACTGCTGGATCGGGCCAAGAATGTCTACAGCGTGGCCGAGCCGGGTCATACCGATGCTTACGAATTTCAGGATGGTAAACTTATGATGGGCAAACTTACGCCCCTCAATGACATCTGCTGGCAAAAAATTTCAGAAAGGATGGGCGCACCAAAAATAGCTGCCCTCATGGCATCCTCCGACCTGGTGGCCTTTGTCAACTGGACCATGCTCCCTTTCATGAGCGAAGTCTGGGATCGTATCTATCAGGAGATCGTCGCTCCATCCGAAAAGGTCGAAAGGGACAAACCCCAGCGTCTCTTTTTTGATCTGTGCGATCCGCAAAAAAGATCCGCGAAGGATATTCTGGAAGCCCTGGAACTGATTGAACGCTTTCAAAGCAATTATTCGGTGACCTTGGGTTTGAACGAAAAGGAGTGTTACGAAATTGCAGAAGTAATGAACATCCCTTCTGAGGGAAATACACGTCCGGCATTGATGGACCTGGTTCAAAGGATGCATGCACACCTCCATATCGACACCCTCCTCGTACACCCAGTGCGCTACGCCATTGCCTCCAACCGTGATGAGGTAGTCTCGTTCGACGGCCCCTTCATTGCTCAGCCGGTGATTACCACCGGAGCAGGTGACCATTTCAATGCTGGGTTTTGCCTGGGTCAGCTACTTGATTTTGATCTGACCGATTCGCTTGCCTGCGGTGTCAGTACCAGCGGCTTTTACGTCCAAAGCGGCCAGAGTCCCTCGATGGAAGACCTGGCCAACCTGCTGACAAACTGGCCAAACTAAAGGTCTGCTCTTTTGCAGATTCAGAAAGATTCAGAAAGCTTGATGGCCTTTGCATCAAACAGCCTTTTCCGCTTTCCTAGCCACTGCAATAATCTCAGGCGATGGCGCGTCTCATAAGGCATCTATCCTGGTTTTCTAGCTGTGAACCAGTAGAAACGAAAACGTCACTCCCTTGTTCTGAATGACCATCATAGCGGCAGAATCCCTTGCACGATAAGATTGACGGGATGATTCTAGAACTTTTTCATGGGGCATGAGACTTGTCATAAACCCATTGATTGCATGCGCCATAAGCCTGACATTATTTTGGATACATTCTTCCATTCAGGCCAATGCGGCGGACCGCCCTAATATCCTGTTTGTTTTTCTGGATGATTTTGGATGGCGAGACACCGGTTACATGGGGTCCGATTTTTACGAGACCCCCTGCCTGGACCGTCTGGCAAAGGAAGGCATGACCTTCACACAAGCCTATGCCTGTGCCGCCAATTGCGCCCCATCCAGAGCCTGTCTTCTGAGCGGACAATACACTCCACGCCATGAAATCTACAATGTCGGCACGAGGCCCCGCGGTCAGGCCAGCCATCGTAGACTCCAGCACATACCCGGCACCAAGACTCTCCGAGAGGATATTCCCACCTGGGCACACCGACTTCAGGATGCCGGTTACAAAACAGCTGCTTTGGGAAAATGGCATCTATCCCAGGATCCCATCCCCTATGGATTTGATCTCAACGTCGGGGGCACCCATGCAGGGAGCCCACCCAAAGGGTATTACCCGCCTCACGGCAAAGCTCCCGGTCTGGAGAATGCTCCAGCCAATGAATTTCTCACGACCACCCTTTGCAAGCGTGCTTGTAGGTTCATTGAAAAAGAAAAGGAATCTTCCTGGTTTGTTTACTTGTCCCTGTTTGCCGTTCATACGCCGATTCAGGCAAAAAAGGATTTGCTATCCAAATACCTCTCCAAGGAGCCGGGAGCGTTGCATCAGAATGCCAAAATGGCCAGCATGATCCAGGCGGTGGACGATGGCGTGAGCCTGATCATGGACCGAATCAAAACACTCGGCCTTAATGAAAAAACAGCCGTTGTCTTTTTCTCGGACAACGGAGGCTACGGGCCAGCTACCGACATGCATCCTCTCAAGGGGTACAAGGGCACCTATTATGAGGGAGGGATCCGGGTTCCTTTTTTTATTAAGTGGCCCGGCGTCGTCCAAGCTGGAAGCACCAACCAAACCCCTATTATTGGCGTCGACCTCTACCCTACTTTTTTGAAAATGGCGGGCCTCAAACCCTCAGTCGATCACATCCTCGATGGTGTAAGCCTTGTTCCCTTGTTGAGAGGTGGAACTTTAGCTCAAAGATCCCTCTACTGGCACTTCCCTGCGTATCTGCAGAGTTACGGTGGCTCCTATGTTATGGAGCAGCAGGATCCTCTTTTTAGATCGCGGCCGGTGGGCGTCATTCGCGAGGGAGATTGGAAATTGATGGAATGGTTCGAAACAGGCGAACTGGAACTTTACCATCTCAAGGAGGATGTCGGTGAATCGACCAATTTGAGTCATCAATTCCCTGCAATCACCCGTCGCCTGCACGAATCCATGCAAGCCTGGAGGCGCGAAACCAACGCAGCGATCCCCTCGGTGGCTAACCCATATTTTGATGCTGAGCAGGAAAAGGCGGCTATCGTAGCATTCTCAAAAAATCAATGATTGGAGCCGCCCTTTGGAAGGCTCTTGCGCAGGTTCAATGGTCCTTGCATCGATAATGAACCTCAAGCTGACCAGAAGAAAAATCCCCAGGCTGATAGTGAAGCGACGCGCTGGATTCATACCAGTCCGAACCTTAGCGAAGATCCACATCCCCGGAAATGGCTACCTCGCGCACCAGGGTCCCCTTACTGTCGGTCCACCTGACCATGGCCTGCCCATCCAGCTGACCTGAGAGATGAATTTCCAGATGGTAAGGCAACCGCTTAGGAGACTTTTTTTT
>Ga0163109_10001490_pt1 | contig 18492 bp, 14 predicted proteins | sample CRUFie1St13metaG_FD_108704 | JGI IMG/M metagenome (GOLD analysis project Ga0163109, IMG submission 108704) | Marine microbial communities from the Costa Rica Dome - CRUD Field 142mm St13 metaG | ecosystem: Environmental > Aquatic > Marine > Oceanic > Photic zone | place: Costa Rica: the Eastern... | reverse complement strand
TCAGTTCAGCTGCAGTCAGCCGTGCACCGACCCGCTGAATCACCGCTGCGGCTGCCCGCGCACCCCACAGGCCGCACGTTTCCAGCGACTGCCCCTGCGTGAAGCCATGGAGGAAACCAGCCGCGTACAGATCCCCCGCGCCGGTGGTATCGATCCGCTTGACCACTTCCACGACCGGAATGTCGACCGCGCCCTGCCCCGGCACCAGCAGCTCCGAGCCCTCATAACCCTTGGTCAGCGCAATCAGCTTCACGTTGGCCGCCAGCCCCCGGTCCCGAGCCTGCGCGAGGTCGTCGGTCTGGTATAGGCTCTTGAGCTCATCCTGATTGGCGAAGACGATATCGATCATGCCGGCGTCGATCATCTCTACGAACTCGTCGCGCCAGCGGTCGACGCAGAAGGGATCGGAGAGCGACAGCGACGTCAGGCGCCCCTGAGTATGGGCAACCTCAACGGCGAGGCGGAAGGCATCCTTGGCCTCGGGCTGGTCCCAGAGATAGCCCTCCATATAGGTCACTGCCGAAGCGCCGATCACCGCCGCATCGATGTCCTGCGGCGCCAGACGGGTGCTGGCCCCGAGAAAGGTGTTCATGGTCCGCTGACCATCGGGGGTGACAAAGATCAGGCACCGGGCCGTCGCCGGGCCTTCGGTGCTGAACGGCGTTTCGTAGAGCGTGCCGGTCTCGGTCAAGCTGGACCGGAACGCCCGGCCAAGGTCGTCGTCCTTGACCTTGCCCACGTAGGCCGACCGCCCCCCCAGCGCCGCAATGCCGACGGCGGTGTTGCCCGCCGAGCCGCCGGATTCCATCAAGCGATCCTCACCCATGACGCTGGTCAAGAACTCAGCCCTGTCCTCGTCGATCAGGGTCATGCTGCCCCGGTTAAGGCTGTAGTCGGCGATGGCGCTTTCCGGTGCCTGCCACAGAACGTCGACGATGGCGTTCCCCATCGACGTCACGTGATAGCGCGCCGTTTCCGGCTTTCCGCGGTCCTGCATCAGGACAGCTCAGCCTTGATGGCGTCGATCAGGTCGGTGCGCTCCCACGAGAAGCCGCCGGCGTCATCCGGGTTCCGGCCAAAGTGGCCGTAGGCTGCCGTGCGCTCGTAGATCGGACGGTTCAGGCCGAGGTGGGTGCGGATGCCCTTGGGGCGCAGGTCCATGACCCGGCCGACCACCTCGCCGATGCGGGCATCATCGACCGTGCCTGTCCCGTCAGTGTTGACGAAGATCGACAGCGGCTGGGCCACGCCGATGGCGTAGGACAGCTGGATCGTGCAGCGTTCCGCCAGCCCGGCTGCGACCACGTTCTTGGCCAGGTAGCGCGCGGCGTAGGCCGCCGAGCGGTCGACCTTGGTCGGGTCCTTGCCCGAGAAAGCACCGCCACCGTGGGGCGCTGCGCCGCCGTAGGTGTCGACAATGATCTTGCGCCCGGTCAGGCCGGCATCGCCATCGGGGCCGCCGATGATGAACTGTCCGGTCGGGTTGCAGAAAAAGCTGTCTTCGCCTGGCATCCAGCCCTCGGGCAGCACGTCGGACACCACGCCGCGGACGATATCCCGGATCTGGTCCTGGGTCGCCGACGCGCTGTGCTGGGTCGAGACCACCACGTTGGTCGTCGCCACCGGCACGCCGTTTTCATAGACCAGAGTCACCTGTGACTTAGCGTCGGGGCCGAGGCGGTCTTCACCGCCTTTTCGCAGCGCTGAGAGCCGCTGCAGAATCTCATGGGCGTACTGGATCGGTGCCGGCATCAGGGCCGGGGTCTCAGTACAGGCGTAGCCGAACATGATGCCCTGGTCGCCCGCACCTTCTTCGGTGAACAGGCCTTCGCCCTCGTCTACACCCTGCGCGATGTCCGCAGACTGGCCGTGGACGTAGCAATCGATGGCGGCGTTCTGCCAGTGGAAGCCGTCCTGCTCGTAGCCGATCCGGCGGATCACATCGCGGGCGGCGGCGATCATCTCATCGCCGCTGACATCGCCGCGCACTTCCCCGGCGAGCACAACCCGGTTGGTGGTGGTCAGGGTCTCTACCCCGACCCGAGCTTCAGGATTGCGGGAAAGGAACAGGTCGACTACGGCGTCGGAAATCTGATCGCAGACCTTGTCAGGATGACCCTCGGACACAGACTCCGAAGTAAAAACGTAGGACGACATAGACAAATTTTCCCCCGGGGAACAGCACCAGCAAACCTACCGGTTACACCACGCAGAACTGGAGTTTTCAACACTTTGGTGCGGGGGAAAACTTCCAATCGAAAGCCCGTGTCCATGCTGGCCGAAGGGCCGTACGGAAGCGGGCCATCAATCGCGGAAAAACACAGGGGCCTCGCCACAGCGCAAACGCACTGGAACCAGACCCCCGCGATCACAGCAAGGACAGAGACTGCCCCGCCAGCCTACTTCACGTAGAGCGGGGCTTCGATGGTCTCTGGCTCGTGCACGTGCACCGGAACGGTGACAGCCTGAGCGCCGCTACCATATTCCTCACACACGAGGTCGCTCTCGCGGACCCAGCCGTACTGAATGCCGTCCTCACCCTTGGGGTAGTAGCCGACCCGCCAGTGACCCTGGTGGTAGCCGGTGACGTCGACCAAGCGCTTGCCGCCACCAACGTAGGCCTTCGCCGGACCGTGCCAGCGGCTGGCGGTCAGGTAGACCGGCACCTTGGCGCCCGAAGCGCTGCGCGCGCAGACGCAGTCATAGGGGCGCGCGGTTACGGGCGCTGCGACCGGATGGTGGGCCGGGCCGTGGGCGTGGACATGAACCCGCCCGAAGCCGTGGCTATGGGCGTGGGCATGGCCGCTGACGACGGGCGCTGCGACGACCACCGGGCTCTTGGCATAGACAATCGGCTTGGGCGCCGAAGGGCTTGGATGGGCTGCGGCGATGCCGGCCGACAGCACAATTCCAAAGACTGCAAAACCAAGACGGAGTGCGGTTCGCCATACAAATTTCCTCAATTTGATAAAGTATGAAATCCTGCCGCCCGGCGTTCTGCCGATCCGGCGCAGATCGATCCGTGCAAGTATCGGAGAGAATCCGAAATCATCGAATTAAATTGAAATACTTGATAGAAATTCGTGTCTTGAGTGTATTTTGTGTCGCAGGTGCTCACCATAATCGGGTCTGCGGCAAAGATTTACGGTCCACCGGTTTATCGTTGCACCCTGCCCTTGCGTCGCTAAAGTCCGCCCCTGTGCGCCGCTTGCGCCATGACATGACAGAACAAGGACCCTCAACCGTGCAGATCTCCGACCTCATGGCACGCGAAGTCGCCTTCGCCCTCTTTGACGTGGTGGGCGTAGAAGACCTCTCCACCTTACCGCGCTTTGAATCGCACAACCGGGAGACCTACGAAGCGGTGCTGGAAACCGCGCGCAAGATCGCCGACGACTATTTTGCCCCGCACAACCGCAAGGGCGATCTGAACGAACCCCGTGTGGTCAACGGCGTGGTCGAGCTGATCCCCGAGGTAGCGGAGGCCATGGATGCCTACCGCGAAGCGGGCTTTTTCGCCGCTCACCACGATGAGGAAGACGGGGGGCTGGCCCTGCCCTGGGCTGTGGCGCAGGGGGCTTCTGCGTTTTTCCAGTCCGCCAACATCGCGACGGCAGGCTACCCCTTCCTGACGGTTGGTGCAGCCAACCTGATCAAAGCTCATGCATCCCCCGAGCAGCGGGCGCACTGGCTGCCGTCCATGCTCGAAGGTCGGTTCTTCGGCACCATGTGCCTGTCCGAGCCGCACGCAGGCTCGGGCCTCGCCGATATCCGCACCACGGCGACCCCGATCCCGGATCAGCCCGGGCGCTACAAGCTGCGCGGTCAGAAGATGTGGATTTCCGCAGGCGATCACGAACTCAGCGACAACATCGTCCACCTCGTCCTCGCCCGCATCGACGGCGCACCAGCAGGCACCAAGGGCATCTCGATCTTCATCGTGCCCAAGCGTCGCTCCGATGCGGCCGGACAGGTCGGCGCCTCCAACGACGTGCGGCTGGTCAGCCTGAACCACAAAATGGGCTACCGCGGCACCACTAACACTATCCTCGCATTCGGTGAGGACGACAGCTGCGAAGGCGAGCTGATCGGGGAAGCGGGACAGGGGCTGGCCTACATGTTCCACATGATGAACGAAGCGCGCATTGGTGTCGGCCTCAGCTCGGCCTGTCTGGGGCTGGCGGGCTACGCTGAAAGCCTGCGCTATGCCGGGGAGCGCCCGCAGGGCCGCCACGCTGACGAGCGCGATCCGACCTCCAAGCCGGTGATGATCATCGAGCACGCCGACGTGCGGCGCATGCTGATGGTGCAGAAGGCGCTGTGCGAACCCGCGCTGTCGCTGTGCTTCTACGCCGCCCGTCTGGTGGACGTGGAGAAATACGACGCCGACCCCGAGCAACGCGCGCAGGCACACCAGATCCTCGACCTGCTCACCCCCGTGGTCAAAGGCTGGATCAGCGACGCGACCCTGCGCGCCAACCACGAGGCCATCCAGATCCACGGCGGCTACGGCTATACCCGCGATTTTCAGGTTGAGCAGATCTACCGCGACAACCGCCTCAATCCGATCCACGAGGGCACCAACGGCATTCAGGGCCTCGACCTGCTAGGTCGCAAGGTCATGCGCGACGGCGGCAAGGGACTGGCGGCCTTCTCAGCGCTGGTTCAGGCAGATATGGAGGCAGCGGTCGCCGGTGGTTTCTCCGCCGATCTCGCCGGACAGCTGCAGGCCGCGATGCAGGAACTGGCCGGGGCAACCACCGCGCTGGGCGCCGTGTTCCAGCAGAGCGGGCCACGCGAGGGGCTGTCGCAGGCGACACTCTACCTCGACGCCTTCGGCCTGCTGGTTATGGCGTGGATGCACGCGAAGATGGTGGCTGCAGCCAAATCAAACGACGCACTCGGCGCCGACTATGTTGAGGGTAAGGTCCTGTCGGCGGGGTATTTCTACCGCCACGAACTCTCGCGCGTGGCCGAGCTGTGCAGACGCCTGCGCCAGCCCGAAGACAGCTTCGCCGTGGCCAAGGCCGCCAACTTCTGATCCCCGGTCAGGCGCTGTTTGCCCGGCCCCCACGTCCGTCGGGGGATCGGGGGCAGGCAGCGCTTACCAGGCCCGGAAATAGCCGCCCCGGTCGAGGACCGGGCGCAGCCCGCGGTTAAAGCGCTCCACGAAGCCTTCGATGATCTCTTCGGCGTTTTCGATGGCATTATCGGCGCCGATCAAACCCGCCTCCGCCTGCACCTTCATGCTGTCGCGCAGCACCTCTGCCGCACGATCGACAAGGCCGTCGTTGCCGCCGGCGCGGGCGCTAACCGCAAGAGCATAGAGGGCCGGTGGCACCGCCCGGAATTCGCCCAGATTGGGCAGGAACAGGTGATAGGCCGGCGCTTTGGTCTCCCGGATCCACGCGGTCAGTCCGGCGTCGAAGTCGAGCACCGACTGATCGTGGTCCTCGAACAGATCCTCGCCGTAGTACAGGTTGAGATATCCCAGCGCGTGCCCGATCCGGATGATGTCCATCATCTCGGTGTCGCCCTCCGGGCCATCGGGGAAGAACCGCCGCAGCTGTCCAAATTTCTCCGGGCCAGAGGCCAGCGCGCTGAACACCGGCCCGAACTTGGCCGGATTAAGCCGCAGGTCTTCGTTGAGCCGGAAGGTTCGGTTCATCTCCAGCTGGTCATGCTTGACCCGCAGCACCAGACGCGCATCGGCCCAGAAGTCGATGATTTCGGCGTGCGATACCTTTTCAGCGTTCTTGATGTAGAGGTCGGATCGGTGGCTGCGGTTGACCGAAAAATCGTAGAGGGTCTCGCTGATGATGCGGTTGGGGTAGCGGTTCAGACGCTCAACCATGGAGACGGGCAAGGCCTGAGCCTTGGCGTTGTTCAGATGGGCAGCATCCCCGCAGAGCTTGAAGCCGCGGCGCAGGAACATCGGCATGATTTCATGGGCGAAGTAGTGTTCCCACTCGATGTTCATGAACTCCTGATAGACCTTGCGCGCGCCAGCGCGGGCGGAACGGCGGAAACGGTCGGCAATCAGATTTTGAGAAAAATAACCGGCCTGCTCACCCACCAGCTCTTCCATCAGGTGCATGGCGCTCTTGGTCTGCTCGATCGGCTCCTGCCCCATGGTGTCGATGAACAGCTTGAGGAATTCACGGAAGGGGTCGTACTGGGTGTTGAACACCGAACAGTTGTAGGTGAACAGCACCAGCCCGCCGTCCTTGACCTGCTCAAAGGTGTCGAACACGCCGGGGCGGTCCTCGGGGACCATCTGGCCGTAGGTGTCCAAACTCAGCGCCACGTCCCACTGCTTGCCGGCCTGTGCCTGATTAAAGTCATTCAGGCTGCCGTGGTGAACGGTGACGTTCTCATTCCCCATGGTCGACTTCAGCGTTTCCGCTGATGCGGCCAGTTCAGGGTTATGATCGACGCTGTTGAAGTGCGCCCCGGGATACATGAACGCAAAGGCATTGGCGGCAAAACCCGGCCCCGCGCCAATATCGACGACGCTGAGATCATCATCACTGCTGGGATAGAGCAGGCGCTCGTCGGGGATGAACCCCCCGAGCAGGGCGACCAGCGCAAGATTGCGAAGCGACGCCGTCGGCCGTGCATGGAAGTCGTAGTCGTTGTGGGTCAGCGGCGAGGCCTGAAGTTCGGGCCGGGCTGGCGTATTTTCCGTCAAAACAAGAACTTTCGATCACGAACCAAAGGGATGGCCGGAAGGCACTGTCCGCCCCCTAGAGCATACTTTCAATCACCACGGCAATACCCTGACCGCCGCCGATGCACATGGTCATCAGGCCGTAGCGCCCCTGCACCCGCTGCAGCTCGTAGAGTGCCTTGGTCGCCAGAATGGCGCCGGTTGCACCGACCGGGTGCCCGAGCGCGATGGCGCCGCCGTTGGGGTTGACCTTTGCCGGGTCCAAATCGAGCTCGCGCGAGACATAGCACGCCTGGGCTGCGAAGGCCTCGTTGCTTTCGATCACACTCAGGTCTGAGGCCTTGATCCCGGCGCGCTCGAGCGCGATGCGCACTGCAGGCACGGGACCGACGCCCATCTCGTCGGGTTCCACAGCGGCGTGGCCGTAGGCCATGATCCGCGCCAGCGGGGTCACACCGAGGCGTTCGACAGCGCTTTCGGCCACCATGGTCAGGGCGGCTGCGCCGTCATTGATGCCCGAGGCGTTGCCCGCCGTAATGCTGCCGTCCTGCTTGAACACAGGACGCATGCCCGCAAGCTTGTCAGCCGTGACCGCGCGCGGGTGCTCGTCGACCATGAAGTCCACAGTTTCACGCCGCTGGGTCACGGGCACCGGCACGATCTGATCCTTGAAGTACCCTGCTTCGATCGCAGCGGCGGCGCGGCGTTGGCTTTCCAGCGCGAAGGCATCCTGGGCTTCGCGGTCGATGCCATAGCGGTCAGCGATGTTCTCTGCGGTGATGCCCATCAGGCCGTGACCGAAGGGGTCGTAGAGCGCGCCCTGCATCATATCGACCACGGCCGCCTCACCCATACGCGCGCCAAAGCGCAGGCGCGGCATCAGGTAGCCGCCATTGGACATGCTCTCGGCACCGCCCGCGAGTACCGCGTCACAATCCCCGAGCATCAGTGTCTGGGCTGCGGAGACAATCGCCTGCAGGCCGGAGCCACAGAGGCGGTTGACCGTTAGTGCAGGGGCAAAGCGGGAGACCCCGGCGTTCACCGAGATCACCCGGCTGATGTACATATCCCGCGCTTCGCCGTGGATGACGTTGCCGATGACGCTATGGCCGATGGCTTCCCCGTCCAGCCCGGACCGCTCGATGGCGGCGCGCGCGGCGATGGTGCCCAGATCGATCGCTGACACGTCTTTGAGCGTGCCGCCAAAGGCGCCGATGGCGGTGCGGGCTGCGCTGGTGATGACGACGCTTTCTACCATAATAAGGTTCTTTCCGGTCTGAATGGCCCATGCGGGCCATTGATGGTGGCAGTCGTGATGCGATAAACGACGGCGGATCCTCGCAAAAGCCAGGCGACACCGCAGCCTGCAGGCTTAAAGGCTTCGGGTTCAGGCCTCAACGGCGCTGAAACTGCCGTCGTCCTGCATCCACCACAGCGCTGCATCCGCAATCGAGAACCAGCCCCCGTGCAGGCTCAAGCGGCCCTCTGCTTCGGCGCTGGCGATGAAGGGATAGGACCGGAGCCGCGCCACGGATTGCCGCACGTTACGGAACTCCAGTTGCTGCTGCAGTGTATCGGCGTCGGCTCCGGGGTGATCGGCCAGCACCTCACGGCCATCGTCGGTCATCTGCCCGACCCAGCGGTCGATGAAGTAACGCCCGCTGCCTTTGTCCTCGGCAATTTCAGGGTGGTGGCACTGGTGCAGCGCCGCCGCGACCCCGCCGCAGCGGGCGTGGCCCATGATCAGAATACGGCTCACCCGAAGGTGTCCGACGGCAAATTCAAGCCCGGCGGCGGTCGCGGTCAGCGGCCCCTGCCCCCCGACTTCGCTGCCTTCATGGCCGTCGTCACTGTAGCGGTCGAAGGCCGGGACGAGGTTGGCGACGTTGCGCAGGACGAACAACTCGCCCGGCGCCGCACCGAAAATCGTGGCCGGGTCGACGCGACTATCAGCGCAAGACAGCACCAGCGTGTGGGGTGATTGGCCCTGACCGAGTTGCTGATACAGCGCTTGTTCGGCGGGTGCCCTCTGATTGACGAAACGGCTATAGCCTTCGGCTAGTGGCTCGGGTAAGGCAGTGCGCGACACGGGCTTTCCTCTGTTTTTCCAGTCGGAGGAACGGCCCCCGACCCGCCCCCTATAGCTAATCGATCACGGAAGGGACGAAAATGGGCTACGAGAACAAATCAGTCCTGATCACAGGTGCTGGCAGCGGCTTTGGCCAGCGGCTGGCTGAACGCCTCAGCGGCATGGGCGCCCGGCTGGTGCTGGGGGATATCAACGAAGCGGGGCTGGAGGCGACGAATGCGCTGTGCACCGGGCCGGTGACGCTGCTGCGTTGCGATGTCAGCAAGGAAGCTGACTGCCAGGCGCTGGTTGCTGCCGGGGTCGAGGCCTATGGCGGGCTGGACGTGGCTTACAACAACGCCGGCATGGGCGGTCATGGGCCCAAACTCCTGCACGAAGTCACGCACGAGGAGTTCGACCTCACCCTGCGCGTCAATACCTACGGGGTCTTCTACGGCATGAAGGCGCAGATCCCGGTGATGCTAAAGGCGGGTTCGGGCGTGATCCTCAACACCAGCTCGGTGGCCGGGATCCTGGGCGCGCCTTTCCTCGGCGCTTACGCCGCTGCCAAGCACGCCGTGGTCGGTCTGACCCGGGCGGCGGCAGACGAGTACGCACGCAAGGGCCTGCGGGTGAACGCCATCTGCCCGGCCTTTGCCGACACGCCGATCATGGATGGTGTCGTCGGGCATCTGGGCCTACCCAAGGAAGAAGCCTTTGCCAAGGTTTCCAGCCGGGTTCCCATGCGCCGGGTCGCCGATGTCGACGAGATTGTGCAGGCGATGATCTGGGCCTGCTCGGATGAGAACAGCTTCATGAACGGGCAGGCTTTGCCGATCGACGGCGGGCTGAGCGCCGTTTAGCGCGGCCTAGGGCAGTTTTGCCGCCCAGGCTCTTGCGAGGCCCAGCAGTGCCAGATCGCTTCCGCGCGGCCCCATGACCGACAACCCGCGCGGAATGCCGTCTTCATCGGGCATGGGAATGTGGATTTGCGGCACCCCGAGGATGGGCGCCATGGCCGTCAGCCCGAGCAGCTGACGGCGCACGGCCTCGCGCTCTTCCAGAGCGCTGGCGTCCTGCATCATGGCGAAGCTCGGCGCGGCCGTTGGCCCGGTTGGCATGACGATGAAGGTGCCGCCCTCCAGCGCTTCGGAAATGGGCCGGAGGTGGCCTACAGCGGCCTGTCGGTGATGAGCCTCGTCCTCGGCGCTGCGCGTCCCACCAAGGCGGAAGCGGGCTTCGATCTCGGGGGCAAGGCGCGGCCGGTCGCGCTCGATCCACGGGCCGTGGGCCTGCCAGATCGGCCTTCCCTGCAGCACGCCGTAGGCCTCGTAGCAGGCGGTGGAAAGGGCCGGAACGGCATCTGTTGGCAGGGATGACAGCTCGCCCATGGCGCCAAAGTGGTCGATGGCAGCCTGCGCCAGCTCAGCCATCCGCGGCTCGAGCCCCGCAAACAGGCTGGAGGCCATCAGGATTTCTGCTTCGGGCACCTGCGCGGGCGGCGTGTTTTCACCCATGAGTACAGCCATCCCGGCGGCCAGAGTGTCCGCGTCCCGGGTCATCAGCCCGACCGTGTCGAAGGGCGCGCAGAGCTCCATGCAGCCATCGACGCTGACCCGTCCGTGGGTTGGCCGCAGCCCGAACAGACGATTGTAGAGGCTGGGAATGCGGATCGACCCGCCCGTGTCCGTGCCCAGGCCCAGATCCGCCAGCCCCCCGGCGACGGCGGCGGCAGACCCGCTCGAAGACCCGCCGGGAACCCGGTCTGGCGTGATCGGGTTGCGGGGGGTGCCGTAGTGCAGATTGGTCCCAACCAGCGAACAGGCGAGCTCGTCCGTGATGGTCTTGCCGACCACGCTGGCGCCGGCGTCGATGAGCGCCTGCACGGTTGGTGCCGTCCGCGCAGCGGGCTGGTTGCGGCCCGGCCAGTCGAGCGTTCCGCAGGCCGTGGGCAGGCCCTCCACGTCGAACAGATCCTTGACCGCGAGCCGCAGCCCGGTCAGCGGGCCCTGCCTTGCACCGTCAATTCGATGGTGCAGGACGAAGGGATCATCGACGATGCGGTATTGATCAGCGGGGGAAGACGAGGGCGGCGTGGTCATGTCAGTTGGAACGGCTTCAATGGTTCGGTCGGTCGGTAGACTGATGGTGCAGCGCGCAGGCCAGCCGGACCATCAGGACGAACCCTAGGCTGCGGCGAAGGGTGTGTCGAGCGACGCCGGAACCTCAGGAGCACAAGCACTAAGCCTCAGGGCGGCGCGCATTTCACCCTCGCGCTCACCACGTAGCGTTTAACCTGAGCCCGTTGAACAGGCTGTGAGCGAATTGGAGATCATTGATTGAACGACACTCAAAGCGCAGCGAGTTGAGCGTTGAGTGTTGCGTGTCAACTGAAAGAAGTTGCGCCGACTTGCCCCCGCCCGCGCTTCACGCGGCGGGGCCAAGCGTCGCGCATTTTCCTTTTGTGGCGCGCTCGGGCCTTGGCCGCTTCGCGGCCTTCGGCCCTCCCACGCGCATTTTCACAGAAAATGCGAAAAGACGTCAGGCCGCGTGCAGCGCGGCCTGTCCGTTTAGCTGCGCGGGGGAGATTTGAAAGCCGCGAAGCGGCGTCAAATCGAGCCCGCAACCCATTCTCCGCCAAAGAACCGAAGCCGAAGCCTCAGCGATCGCGCTTCCACACCGGAGCACGCTTCTCCAAGAACGCAGCCATGCCTTCTTTCTGATCTTCAGTCGCGAACAACCCTGCGAACAGCCGACGCTCAGCCTGGACGCCCTCGGTGACGCCCATATCCTGCGCTCGTCCCACCGCATCCTTAGCGACAATGGTGCTGAGTTTTGAATAGCCGGAAATCGTGGCCGCTGCCTTCATCGCTTCCTCGTCCAGCGCGTCGGGCTCCACCACCCGCGCGACCAACCCCGCGCGCTCAGCCTCTTCAGCATCCATCATCCGCCCGGTCAGGCACAGATCCATCGCCTTGGCCTTGCCCACCGCCTGGGTCAGCCGCTGCGTGCCACCGGCGCCGGGGATGATCCCCAGTTTGATTTCCGGCTGACCAAAGCGGGCCGTCGTCGACGCCATGATGATGTCGCACATCATCGCCAGCTCGCAGCCGCCCCCCAGCGCAAAACCAGACACGGCGGCGATCATCGGCGTCCGGGTCGCCGCGATCTTGTCCCACTCGCCGAAGGGGTTGACGCCGTAGATGTGGTCATAGTCCTTGTCCGCCATCTCCGAGATGTCCGCGCCAGCGGCAAAGGCCTTTTCCGAGCCCTTGATCAGAATGCAACCAACGCCCTCATCGGCATCCGCGGCCCGGCAAACCTCCAGCACTTCGGCGATCAGCTTGGCATTGAGCGCGTTCAGCGCCTTGGGACGGTTGAGCTGGATGACCTGTACCCGGCCCTCGCGGCTGGCGATAATGGTCTCATAGTCTGACATGCGCTTGTCTCCCTCATGTCGTGCTTTGTGCGCCTGCGCGCTGACATTTCACGGCCCGCCGGCCTGATATGGTGTCTCTGATCTGATCACAGTCCTGAACTGGAACCCAGTCAGCAGATGTCGAGCCATCACCGCGATCAAAGTGCTCTAGGCGCTCTAGGCGCTCAAACCTTCTTCGGCTTTGCGTGCAGCATAGCGCTCGACAATTCCCTCGGCCTTGCGGCGGTCCAGCGGCGCGCCGTGTCCGCCGAAACTCCACTGAAACGGGAGCTCAAGCAAGCGCTGATGCGTGCGCAGAACTTCGGTTTTGTCGGAATCAGGCAGCATATCGACAATATAGGTGGCGATCATGACGTCACCGGGGAACAGCCAGCCTTGCTCGGCCTCAAACAGCGTCAGGCTGTGCCACGAATGCCCAGGCGTCTCGTGAACCTCGAGCCGTCGCCCACCAAGGTCGATGCTGTCACCCTGCGCCAGCACGTCAGTCAGCGGCGCCGGACGAAAGGCCGTGCCGTAGTCCTCCGGCACAAAACCAAGATCCTCGAAGCCTTCGGCCAAAATCTGCAGGTATGGCGTCCAGGGCTGGGCATTGGTGTTTTCCTGATCAGGCGCCCGCATCACTGCATCCGACAGCGCGTGCCCGAACCGGCGTCCGGTGAACTGGAACGCCTGAGCGATGTGGTCGCAGTGCGCGTGGGTGGTGAAGAACCACAGCGGCCGGTCCAGACCAGCGAAGATCTCATCCAGGGGCCAGTCAACAACCCCCCAGCCACCGTCAACGACCAGCACCGCATCCTCCCCCTCGATCACCCAGACATTGGCCCGTACCAGCGAGCGCACGGTTTTCTCGACCAGCAGCCACAACCCCGGCCGCACGGGTTCCAAGCGGAAAAATCGGTTTTCAAAGGCGCGCATGATGGGGATGAAGGGTCCAGCTTGGTGTCGTTATCAAAGTCCGTGTCGGCGCAGGTGTCAGCGTCGTTATCGGCGTCGCTGCCAGCCTCGCTGCCGCCCTATAGCAGAGGCTGGGCCCGACACCACGACAGCTTTTGTCGGTGGAGGCGTCCGCGCCGGGCATAGCGGCTCCCCGAGTTATGATCACAGGACCGCTTTTCTTTGCCGCACGAAGACGCCAATATCAGGTCCATGAGAGACCCCTTTGGCCGCACTGTCGACTACCTCCGCGTTTCCGTGACGGACCGCTGCGACTTCCGCTGCGTCTATTGCATGTCCGAAGACATGACGTTCCTGCCCAAGCAGGACTTGCTGACGCTGGAAGAGATGGACCGGCTGTGCAGCGCCTTCGTCGCCAAGGGCGTGCGCAAGCTGCGCCTGACCGGGGGCGAGCCGCTGGTGCGCAAGAACATCATGTGGCTGATCGAGCGCTTGGGACGCCATCTGGAAACCGGCGCGCTCGACGAGCTGACCCTGACCACCAACGGCTCCCAGCTCAGCCGCTTCGCGCCGGACCTCGCCCGGGCTGGCGTGCGCCGGATCAACGTGTCGCTGGATACGCTCAAACCACAGAAATTCGCCGACATAACCCGCTGGGGACGCCTTCCTCAGGTGCTCGAAGGCCTGCAGGCCGCTAAGAGCGCCGGGCTCGCGATCAAGATCAACACGGTCGCGCTCAGGGGTATCAACGATGATGAGCTGGAAACCATGGTGGCCTGGTGCGCGGATGAAGGCTTTGACCTGACCTTCATCGAGGTCATGCCCATGGGGACGATCATGGACGACAGCGGCGCTGATGACAGCGGCCGCGCGGGCCAGTTTATGTCACTAGAAACCGTGCGCGAGCAGCTTTCGGCGCGCTGGACACTGGCCGAAACGTCCTTCCGCAGCGCGGGCCCCGCCCGCTATTTCAGCGTCGGGGAAACCGGTCAGCGTCTGGGCTTCATCACCCCGCTGAGCCATAACTTCTGCGAGCTGTGCAACCGGGTCCGGCTGACCTGCACCGGCATGCTGTACATGTGTCTGGGGCAGGACGACAGCGCCGACCTGCGCGCCGTTCTGCGAGAGAGCAAGAGTGATAAACCACTGTCCGATGCGATAGATCGGGCCATTGCGCGTAAGCCCAAGGGGCATGATTTCCAGGTTGGCCCGGGTGCTGCCGCGGCGGTTTCCCGACACATGAGCGTCACCGGCGGCTAGACCGGAAAGACAGGCCGGGAGACGCAAGTCAAAGAAGACAGGTCGGGAAAAATGTCTTTTTGGGTGCAGGATCAGTTTGCTGCAATTATTGCGGGCATTTTGAATCAATAGTTGCGGACTGCACGCCCAGCGTCGAGGAACAATTGCGGGTTCTTCGCCCGCTCAAACACCCGCACTTCCCAGTGCAGATGCGGCCCAGTGGAAGCACCGGTCGACCCAACGGTTCCGATGATTTCACCCATATCGACAGTATCGCCCTCACGGACTTCGATATCGCGAAGATGGGCGTAGCGGGTCGTCACACCATTGCCGTGATCGAGCTCGATCAGGTTGCCGTAGGACCCTTTGCGGGCTGCATAGACAACACGCCCTGCCGCAGCGGCCATGACGGGCGTGCCACTGGGGCCAGCGAAGTCGAGGCCTTTGTGCATGCGATTTTTGCCGGTGACCGGGTGCTTGCGCATGCCAAAGCCGGACGACAGCCGCAGCCCCTCTACCGGCGGACTGGTTGGCAAAGCATCAAAGTGGTTACGCCGCAGGGTCAATTCCGCATGGCGGCGTGCAAGCGCATCAACACGGTCGAGGACATCTGACACCATTACAGAGGCAGAATCACCACCGTAAATCTCTTCCAGGCCGCCTTCCGCAGACACGCTTACGCCATCGTTGGCGCCACCCATGCCGTTCCAGAACGGATCCTGCACGCTTTCCAGCAGGGCATCGAGCTGCAGAGAAGTATCGTGGTCCACGCCGGTCATATCGATGGCCGACCGCAGCGCGGCCATCTGCTGCTCAACCTGCGCTTCCAACTGCTCGAGGATCCCGGACTGGGTGTCGGTCAGGATGGTGATCTGCGCATCCCGCTGCTCGACCAGTTCCGCCAGCCGGGCTTGTTCGCTCTCGCTGCGGACCAGTTGTTCCTGCAGCGAACGGAGCGTTTCTGCATTACCATTGAGCTGGCTCCGCAGCAGGCGAAGCTCCGATATCAGCTCGTCGTTCTGGGTATTGAGCAGGTCAATGGTGCCCCGCCGTGCATCCTGCCCCTCCGCGCGGTCAGACTGGACCGTTGCGAGGTCACGCTTGAGCACGGCGATCAGCTCATCGCGGCGATCCACCGTCTGCGCCAGGCGCAGCGACTCCCGCTCCAGCACGCTGACATCAACCCGCACCGACGCGAGGGCATCGGACAGCGTTTCGATGGTCTGACGCTCAAGGTTCAATTCGGCGGCCAGCATGTCCTGCTGGGTCTGGCTGAGCGCGAGCTCGTACTCAAGCCGCTGCAACTGAGTATCATCGCCTGCGCCATCGGGAGCCGCACCCGCTGATTTTGCCGCCAGCGCCCCGTCCGCACGCGCGCCGTCGACCGGTTCCAGCGCTGCTTCGAGGGTCGAGAGCAGACGCTCATTGTCCGCCATCAGAGCTTCGATGCTGACGTTGGCATTGTCGACGAAGATGAACCCAGACCGGGCCGTTGTAGCTTCCAGCAGCTCGATCTGGCGGTCGAGCACGTGGTCGCTCGCCAACTCGAGTGCGGTCACCAGCGCCCTTTCGCGGGCTTCCAGCGCGCGAACGTCGGCCCGCGTGGCTGCATAGAGGCCCAGGCCGAGCGCGAGGACGCTTGCCAGCGCCAGCGCCGCGGCGGCGCCGACGGCCGCAGCCTGCTGCCATGCCCGGATCAGGACCGGGCGACCGCCGCTGTGTTGGTCAACAAGAAGACGGTCGCGCAGGCCGAATAGGCCCGAGCGGACACGGGCAGCATCCGCCACCTGAGCCTGTTCCCCATCTCCTTCCGCGGCACCGGTCGTTTGATTGACCCGAGCGGCGGCCTTCATGACCGCCTTTAGCCGCGAAACCGCTGGATGTGTCATCCAGTGTTCCCCTTGCGAACTTTACAATGCTTTGTGAACACAGGTTGATTTGTCATCTGCCGCCAAAAGTGGGGCGAATTTCCTGTGTTTCTCCTCATTGAAAGTCGTATATTTTTACGTGGGATTACCCACTGACTTCTTGTGTGATCCGATGGCGTACCATTACGCGAAGCATCGCGCAGCGCCGGACGCGAAAAAGTCTGTGGGTTTCTGGGGTGGTTTTCCCCAGCTGGTTGTGGGTTGTTTCGAGACCTGACCTTATCCCAGTGAATTTTGACTGATCGGATCGGCAATTTCAGGAAAAGCCCCGGCTTTTGCCCTCGACCACGTGCCGTCGCCTCTGACTGACAGGCCAAATTGGTCACAATCCAGCCCTCGAATGGCACCAATATGTTTGCTATCAAATTCCATCGGCTAGACGCAGGAGGATTGGTCGGCTCATGAGGCTGTTGGGTGTTTTGGTGCTGTCGATCGCGCTTCTGCTGGTGTCGTCACTGCTGATCGACCGGTCTGCCGGCGAGCAGTCTGGGTTTTTCCAGCGTATTCAGGATATGAGGATCCGCAGCGGTGAGTGAGTCTCCGTGGGGCCGCTGGACCGCCGCCCTGCCCCGGTGCAGCGCCGCGCTGGTTCTGGCAGTCTGCGCAACGGCCTGCGCTGGCTGGATGCAGGCCGCCCGGGCTCAGTCCGGCACAACCTTTCAGGACGACCTCGGGCTGGACGGCCTGCTGGACAGTATCTTTCAGGGCAATGACACCGTGGTGCTGGACGAGGCAGACCTTGAAGCCGCTGTTCCCTACGAACAGCCTGAAGAGGCCGCGACGCCGGAGGCAAGCGCAGCGCAAGGCCAGCCGGAGGCATCTCCCGCCCCGGCGACCCCCCCGGCGGTCGCAGAGGCCCCCCTGCTCTGCCCATGCCGCGCCCCGCCGCGCCGGCCCACCTTGACCTTGGGGATAGCGACCTGGCGGCGAGTGAACAGCCAGCCGCTGATGGGGACGATGACCCCGCCACGGGTGAAGAGGTCGCCTATGCCGACCCGGCCGTTGCCGAGCTGATCCTGTCGGTCACCGGGCAGGAGGACGCCCCGGCGCAGGCCGACGACGGGGTGGCGTCCGTGCGCGGCTCCAGTGGTCTGACAAGACTGGAAACCAGTAACAGCGATGCCGCCACTTTCGGCGCCACCAGCGGCGGCAATAGCAGCAGCGATGTCGGCACCGACGCCGAGGAGACCGACACCAGCGCGCTGGCCTTCCGCGAAGACGAGTGGATTCCTGTCCCCATGGATCGACCCGACGCTGTACCGGCCGCAGAAACCGTCAACGATATACCGGTTGCCGCCGATGACGCGGCCGAAGCCGTTGTCAGCGCCATCAGCGAAACGACGACTGCCACGCCGCTGAGCACCACCACCGAGGCACCGGCGGAAACGGCGCCGAGCACCCGCTCGGCTTCATCGACGACCAGCACTGAACAGGCCCGTCCCCCTCTGGACCCACAATGCCCGCTGCGGCTGGAGCGCCTCGGCGCCCTGTTCCAGTCCTCGCCGGATTTCGTCGAGGAAAGCGGCTGTCAGAACCAAGGCGCGGTCGCGGTCGAAGGATTTGGCGGGGGCGTCTCGCTGTCTGGCCGCGTGGTGGTGGCCTGCCCCGTGGCGGAGACGACGGCGCTGTGGCTGCGCAATGTGGTCCAGACCGAGGCGCTGGAGACCTTTGGCACCCGTGTGGTCGGCCTCTCCAACGTCAACGGCTATTCGTGCCGGATGCGCTCCGGGGGCTATATCTCCGAACACGGTTTTGCCAACGCCATCGACATCGGCACCTTTCACTTCGAAGATGGACGCCGGGTGAACATCGAGGGCGGCTGGCGGCCCGACGGCACGGCCATGGGGGATTTGACCGCCGACTGGTTTGCCCGCATCAATGAAGGCGCCTGCGACTACTTTCAGCTGGTGCTCAACCCCAACTCCGACGCCGCCCATCGGGATCACTTCCACTTCGACCTCGGTCCCTGGAAGTACTGCGATTGATCCGGCGCACAGCCCTTTGCAGAAAGGACGCCCGATGACACTGCGACAGCCACTGACCACCGAGCAGGTGCAGAGTATGATCCGTCGGGTGGCCGAGACCTGCCCCACGACAGCCGCTGGAATCGAGCGCGTGGGCCTGCCGGAGACCCGTGCGCAGACCCAGGGGATCGGCACCTTCCTGCGTGTGATCTGCGGACAGCAGCTGTCGGTCAAGGCGGCTGCGTCGATCTGGGCGCGGGTTGAAGCCCACTTCGAGGGTGACTTTGCCC
>Ga0163109_10001489_pt1 | contig 18500 bp, 16 predicted proteins | sample CRUFie1St13metaG_FD_108704 | JGI IMG/M metagenome (GOLD analysis project Ga0163109, IMG submission 108704) | Marine microbial communities from the Costa Rica Dome - CRUD Field 142mm St13 metaG | ecosystem: Environmental > Aquatic > Marine > Oceanic > Photic zone | place: Costa Rica: the Eastern... | reverse complement strand
CTTCATTCACTGTCTATGGTGCTTCAGGGTCGTCTCACTTGACTACGATTTATTATGTTAAGACGGCATCTGCTACTGCAGATAAACCGACCAATAAGTGGCAAACCTATGTTACATTGATGATCAGGCGGTAGCGCCTGCATTGGTGCAGGCCTCGGATACTGGTGGTGATGAGTTTTTTGTTAACAAGTACGGCGAAATAAAGACTGCCAGCGAATTGCAGGCACTACAGCGCACGAGCGAGAACAGCGCACAGTACCTTATTACGACTGGTACTATTTATAAGAAATATTCTTACGATCAACTTTCATCTCCCTCTGCTTCTCAGCGCGCTACTATTTCAACAGAGATTGCCGCGGATTCCGTTTATATCGACAATCTGAATCTCACTAATAATCAGGATGGTGTGGACTTCGCATCAGTTGATGCGAATAACAATAATGCTCTTATTTTTTCAAGAGAAGCACTGACTGACATGTTCACCGTTAAGGTTGACGGTTCGGATGCAGTAAATATCGGTTTAGAGCACCTTGCCGGTAAGAATGTCAAGCTCTCTGGAACGCAAATAGCATATGAGTTGCAGAACCAACTAAATGCGCGCTTTGGAGACAATGCAAAATTTAACTTCTCTGGTAATGGCAAGCCAGGTGAAATAAAGCTAACGCGAACCGATGAAACTGGAACAATTATTGGCGGCACCCAAACTCTTACGTTGGACGTAAAAGCTCTTCTTTCTACGCAGGGGACCACAGATAAAGTGGCTCTTATTGATGGAAATAACGAGGCAACTCCTGAGGCAGTAGCGTACACCATCAATAAAGCGATCAAAGCTGCGGGTGCTACATGGAACGATATTACGGTCTCTTATGATGCGGTCAGGCAGGGGTTTCGATTCGAGCAGACTGATCCGGCAAAGCAGTATAACCTTTACATCGGAAGCGCCGATGCAAACGCACAAGCTATTTTTAATGTTGGCGCCTTCGCAGGAACGAATTACGGTACAAATGTTCTGCCGGCAGACCAAGACCTAGAATCATTGTTGCTCAGAGACGTTGTACCGAATGGTTCGACTTTGAGCGTAAAAAACCAGCGTTATGGACTGAAGGTTGAATACCAAGATGGAGCGTTTTTATTTAGTAGCGGAACTACTGGCGATGCATCAAGCATTGAAGTTTCTCTGAATACGAAGACATCTGGTGGCGCCACGGTGCTTACAGCTGCTTCAACGCTTGCAAAGAACCTGCTTGGCATGGAGGCGACAGCGACAGGGCCACTTGTTGGCCAGGTAGTCGCGCAGACTTCAGCAGTGAATAATTTGCCAACTCTAAGAGGACAAGGTTCCCAGCCTGCACGGATTGTTGGTAACCAGATGGGTGTGGATCCTTCAACTAATTTCGCTGTAACCGCAGCTAACAAGAACCTAACAGTGATTATTGATGGTATTTCATCGCAAATTAATTTAGACGAAGGTAATTATTCAATCGGTACCTTCACAAAGGCACTTCAAACCAAGATAAATCTGATGGCTGATGCACTTGGCAGGACCGTCAACGGCGTGGTCGTCGGATTTGACGAGTCTCGGGGTGCTGTAACGATTACGGGTTCTACAACTGGTACCGAGTCTTTTATCCAAATCAACGGTCACTCAGACTGGGGTCTGGAGAATGTGGAGGCTGCGTTCGGTAGCACCTCAACTTATGTGAGGCTAGACCCTGACACTGATGGTGCGAGTGATGTATATGTGATTCAGAATCAGGATGGTAGTTGGAACGAGACAACCGATAAGGGCGATTTTAATGAAGACGACATCCCGTTCTGGTCTCCCATCTTCTTGGATAAGGGTGAGCTCACATTTGATACGAGTGGATCTCTTGTATCTCCGGTTGCTGCTTACGCTCTGAATAGTGCAGCGATTACCGGTACTACGGTCAACGTAAATTATAACGGGAGTACTCAGTACAACAGCCCATTCGCCGTTCTTAATCAGAATCAGAATGGTGCTCCGGAAGGTGATCTAATCGGTGTAAATATCGGTGACGACGGCCTTGTTGTGGCGAGCTACTCGAATGGAAGTCAGAAGTCGTTAGGTAAAATCATCGTAGCGAACTTCAGCAGTCCTCAGGGGCTTAGACAGATTGGAGACTCTAGTTTTTTTGCCACCTCTGACTCGGGCGAAGCGTCATTTGGAGAGCCAGGTTCTGCTGGTTTCGGAACCCTCAGAGCGGGTTCTCGTGAGCGCTCCAACGTTGACCTGACTGCTGAACTCGTTGATCTCATCACTGCACAGCGAAACTTCCAAGCTAACGCTAAAGCTATTGAAACTACGAGCGCAATGACTCAAGCGATCGTCAACATCAGAAGCTAAACGTAACAGTAAACGGAAGTAGAGAATGGATAGGTCAATCTACACAGTCTTAGCAGCCGCGACCAGCTCGACTTTTCAGCGGGTTCAGCTGACTAATGATCTTGCTAACCTGAGTACAGTCGGCTACAAACGAGCCAGCCAGACACGACCGTCATCTGCATTCTTGAACGGTCCGGGCTTCCCCACGCGTTATCAGCCAGTTGTACAAAGAGGAGTTGAATTTGTGGAGATAGCATCAGGACCTTTGCAGGAGACCGGTGAAGCTCTTCATGTCGCTATGGCAGATAAAACGGTCATGAGTGTTCAAGCAGCGAACGGCAATGTAGCTTTTACACGCAGAGGTGACATTAGTATTTCGGCTGACGGATTTTTGGAACTTGGAAATGGCTTGCTGGTTCTCGGGGAAGGAGGGGCCCCGATAACCGCTCCAGCTGATTCCGCAATTTCCATCTCGGCTGATGGACAGGTTTTCAGCTCTCTCATCCAGACTCCTGATGTGCCTCCTGTTCCCATTGGTCAACTAGGACTTCGCGATGCGAGTGCGATCAATTTAGTCCGGCGGGCAGATGGTCTTTACGAGGCGGAAGGCTCTAATGGTCAAGGTGGTGATTTCGCAACTGGGCCGAATGCGGCCAGAGTCCAATCAGGCGCGCTCGAAGGCAGTGATGCAAACGCAGTGGAAATTATGGTTAATCTGCTCGATTTCTATAGGTCTTTTGAGACACAAATGAAGGTGATCAAAAGTATTGAGGAACTTGATCAGAATGGTTCCCAAATGATGGATGTAGTTTAGGAGAATAAAGATGGACGCAGCCTTGTGGGTAGCTAAAACTGGTCTTTCGGCACAGTCAACAAGAATGACTGTTATCGCGAACAATTTAGCAAACGTAAATACGGTCGGTTTCAAAAAGGATCGAGCGCAGTTCGAAGACTTGCTTTACCAAAGAATAGTTCAAGCCGGGGCGCAAGCGGACCAGCAAAATGAAACGCCAACCGGGCTCATGCTCGGTACTGGAACTCGAGTCGTTTCGACAGAGAAGATTCACCGTCAAGGGAATATGATTTCTACGGAGAACGCTCTCGATCTTGCAATAGCTGGCGATGGTTTTTTTCAGGTACAACAGGCAGATGGAACCATCGCTTATACACGTGACGGTTCGTTTAAATTGTCTAATGCCGGGCAGTTGGTGACGCCATCTGGCGAGCCGCTGATACCAGCGATCAACATTCCCCAGCAGGCCGCAAGTGTCACTATAGGGCGTGATGGAACCATTACTGCTGAACTAGCAGGTGGTGGTGGAGCTGTTCAGATTGGTCAAATTCAGTTGACTAGATTCGTCAATAATTCAGGTCTGATGCCAAATGGAAGGAACCTGTTCATCCAAACTAATGCCAGTGGTCAGCCCATTGTTGGGGTTCCTGGTCAGCAAGGTGTGGGAATGATCACGCAGGGAGCACTTGAAGCTTCCAACGTTAATGTTGTTGAAGAAATGGTCAATATGATAGAGACGCAGCGTGCATATGAGATTAATTCAAAGGCTATCTCTGCAACAGATGGAATGCTGAGATTTTTGAATAATAATCTCTAACAAGGATTGACCTAGATGACTAATAAACTAATTCTCGTCGGCATGGTTATAGCTTTGGCAGGGTGCCGAGCCGCAACAATAGTCGAGCAGGTGGTAAGTGACGATAGGTTGGACTTAACCTACCCTTTAGTTATGCCAGAGCAAGATGTTGTTAGCGGTTCGATATTCGATAATGGCGCAAAGCTGTATCCCGCCGGTAGGTCATATTCTACTGGTAATCACCAAGTCGGTGATATTGTTACAATAATATTGCAAGAGACCGCGCAAGCGTCTCGATCGTCTGCCTTAAGCACTGAGAGAGAGACAGAAAATGGATTCATCGGAGCCAACCAGGCTGGTGGTCTTTTTCCTGGGGGGCAGTTCTTCAACGGAATAGACACTGATGGCGGCGTAATTTCGAGTAATGGAACCGGAAGCGCAGGCCAGTCAGCATCGCTGTATGGGTTCATCTCTGCCAGCGTTGTTGAGGTAATGCCGAATGGAAATCTGATCGTATTTGGTGAAAAAAGATTAGCGCTAAATGAAGGATCAGAGGTTATCAGTGTGAGAGGTGTAGTAAGGCCTGACGACATTCAGCCCAACAACACTATTTTATCCCGGCGCCTAGCAGCAGCAGAATTTTCCTATAGCGGAAATGGTGAGCTAACAAGGGCAACGAAGACCAGTTGGGGCTCCAAGTTATTGTTTGATCTCTGGCCATTTTGAGACGGGTGACATGAAATATTATCTATTTGCATTCTTATTTACATTTTCTTCTCAAATTCTGAGTGCGGAACGAATTAAGGATCTTGTCGATGTGGCTGGCGTTAGAAGTAATCAGTTAATCGGCTATGGACTTGTTGCCGGTTTACAGGGGACTGGGGACGGCCAGGACTTAAGAATCACGGGACAAAGCCTACAATCTTTGCTATCAGGTTTGGGGGTCAGTGTTGATGGGCCCGTGTCGGAATTCGACCTCGGGGACAGCCTTGTTAGTTTAGCAACACAGAATGTTCAACAACCCATACAAACAGATAACTTGGCTGCGGTTCTTGTTACCGCTGAGGTTCCCCCCTTCGCCAAACCAGGCCAGAAGCTAGACGTTAACTTGTCCACTGTGGGCACTGCGGAGAGTCTGCGTGGAGGTAACCTAGTATTAACTGAGCTCAGGGGTATCGATGGAGAGGTGTATGCGCTAGCCCAAGGTGCACTCACCGTGACAGGAATCTCTGTCGATGCGGCCGGTTCCAGTGTGGAGATTGGAGTCCCTACATCGGGTCGAATCCCCAACGGAGCCATTCTTGAGAGGCTCATTCCGTCTTCTTTTCAGCAGTCTAGTCAAATTGTACTTAATGTAAGAAATTCTGACTTCAGCACAGCTACCGCAATAACAAACACCATTAATGAAACCTTTGGGGCCGGGACTGCTAGATCGGTTGACGGGGTATCGATCGCAGTAATAGCTCCGGAGGATTCTAGCCAAAAAGTTGCCTTTCTTAGCGAAATTGAGCAACTAGAAGTAGAGCCAGGCGCTCCAGTAGCAAGGGTCGTAATTAATTCTCGAACGGGTACAGCAGTGATTAATAGTTCAGTCAGAGTTGGTCCTGCTGCTGTTTCGCACGGTACCCTCATGGTTAGGGTGACCGCGTTGAATGAAGTGTCACAGCCAAATCAATTCGGTGCTGGTCAGACCGCAGGAGTTACTAATGCGGATATTCAAGTCTCGGAAGATGACTCAAATATGTTTGTGTTTGAGCCCGGGGTTGAACTTCAAGACATCGTGGATGCTATGAATCAAGTCGGCGCATCGCCTTCTGCGCTGATCGCGATTTTAGACGCTCTTAAGAAAGCAGGCAGTCTTAACGCGGAGTTGGTAATCATCTAATGGCAGATCAGTTGAGTTACATATCAAGTGGATATGACGTGCAAAATATCGCTAGCTTGCGCGGGCTTGCCTCTGGCTCTGAAGCTCAAAAAAATGAAGCGTTGGAGACAATAGCGAAAGAATTCGAATCACTTTTTTTTAATCTGATTGCGAAATCTATGAACGAAGCAACCAAAACAATGAAAAGCGATTTGCTGGACAATAGGAATATAGAACTTTTCCAAGAATTGTTATTTACGGAAATAAGTCGGGACGTGTCTTCAAGGAACGGACTTGGGGTTGCTGAATGGTTGAAATCGATAGAAGGGATTTCTGAAAAAGCCTCGACAGTGGACGCATCGGTCTAGGGGTGTGGGGTTAAGACATGACGGACATTCTGAGCATTGGCGCTAGCGCAGCACAACTTTATCGGCAAGCGCTCGCGACCGTAAGTAATAACATAGCTAATCTCAATACTGAGGGCTATTCGAAGCAGACCATTGAGTCATCTGAAAATACCCCATCAAAGAGGGGTGTGTACTACCTCGGTAATGGTTCAACTATGCAGCGGACTGGTCGTGCTTACGATCAATTTGCCGAAGCAAATTTGCGGTCCGCTCAGAGCAATCTGGCTAGCCAAGGACCAGTAATCAAGCACACCAATAAGATACTCAATTATTTGGGATCAGAAAATACAAGTCTTTCTTCCGCCTTTGATAAGTTCTTTTCTTCACTCTCAAGATTAAGCGCCGCTCCTTCTAACGCGACCTTAAAACAAGACTTCTTAGCCAGTTCTGAGTATGTTGCTTCAAGATTCGCGGCAACAAGCGCTGAAATAAACCAAGTAGACAAAGACGTTAAGGCTGAACTGGAATCCGAGCTAAATAAGTTAAACGAATATGCTGAGAAACTTGGCGCCCTCAATGCAAGCCTAGCTAAACATTCGAAAGAATCACAACAGCCCTCGGCTTTGCTTGATCAGAGGGATTTCCTAATGTTGGAGATGTCTAAGCTCGCAAAAATCAATTTTGAGATTGATGACGCCGGTATTGTTACAGCTAGATTCCAAGGCAGCAGTAAGAATACGGTGTTTGTTGATCGTCTAGGGTCGACAGCTGTCGGTGTTCAGTTTGCTCAAGACAACAGTGGTCAAACCGGTATTGTGTTTGACCCTTTCGGTGAGGCTCTAAGTGTAGGTTCTGTGCAAGGTGGGTCTTTAGGCGGACTAATCAATTTGCGTTCGAACATTATTGAACCTCTGCGCGCAGATGTAGACATCATTGTGACCACTTTCGTGACAGATGCCAATTTGGTACACCAGGGTGGATTGACTAGAGAAGGGCAAATTAATCAAAAATTATTTTCTCTATCCCCTAATTATTCGATGACTGAGCCAGACGGCTCAGTTAATGCAAGCGCCCAAATAGCAACAGATGGCGATCAGGAATCTACGAGAGTTTTAAGTATCACTTGGGACGCAAACAAGAAGTCTTGGAAGATACTGGAGGCAGGGCAAAGCATTGATTTAGCACCAAATCTGAATGACCAGTACTCTTTTAAGTATAAGGAACTCAGCGTAACTCTTAAGGAACCACCACTCCCTGGTCGAACTTATACGATAGCTTCCAACAGCAGGCCAGCTGATAGTGTAAAGGTTTCGGTTCAGAACATTGACCAGATAGCATCTGCAGACCGTTTATTAATCGAAGGAAAATCAGATAATTCATCTGGGGCACTCGCAAAGATTGACTTTGGCTATCGTTCAAGCCCTGTCATCTCATCCGCGGCTGTAGACCTTTCAAAACCTATTGAAAATTTTGGAAAGGTTAGGTTTGAAGCGGGCGCCTTAGCTCCGGGAATGGTGATTCCTCAGGGTAGTTATGAATTTGAATTAGAGTTTGACGCGTCCGTGTCTGATGATTTTTCGATACAAGTAATTAGTTCTGAGAAAAATCACCTTCTCGGAAAGGTACTAACTGCGAATGAGCAAACTTCCGTTGGTAATGATAAATTTTTCAATAATGCAAGCATCTACAAAAGCACCTATCTCAACGGAGTTGGTGTAAATGCGTTTCTTGACAAAGAGATAAAGCTTGGGAACTACAACACCAGTGAGCTAGTTGTCTCTGAGATCCCCTTGCAAACTAATGCCACTGGTAGCAGTTCAACTATCATTGCTGCAAGCCAACTAAAGCTTAATGGAGTGGCCTTGGGGAAGCTGGACCTGGCGAGCGGTGCGACATTATCAGCTCAAGACATAGCCGCTTGGATAAACAGCTACAAAGGTAGCACCTCTGTTACTGCAACGTCTCAGAACGTGATCAAAGTAGATTCTGAAAAAATTGATTTTGACAAAACCTTGGTAATCAATGGAACTGAAATAACTGGCCTCGGGGCTCTCACTAATGAGATTGACTTAGCAACAAAAATCAATAGTTTCGCAGCGCAGACTCACGTTCTCGCTAGGGCTAACGCGGAGGGAGGGTTGTCTCTCTTCAATCGAGATGCCGCGAAAGGGAAGAATATTAGCTTAGGGTCTGCTGTAAACGGTCAGACTACGAATGCCCTGGGTATTACGAATTCTAACTATACTGGTCAGTTACATTTTTCGGGTACTAATATTGATTTCACGTTCGCCGATTATGCGGCAGGTGCTGGCAAAGCTTCCGATCTGGCTAAGCTTGGTCTTACCACGAAGCTTTCTGGTTCTGCCTCAGAAATTTCAGATCTTGCTATATCGATTACTGGTAATGATGGATTTTCCATTGATGGAAAGGTGTCCTCCAGCTACTCAAGTACCAACTCTTATCCGGCAATAGAGAACCCGCTTGAAATCAAGTTTACGACAAACACACGCTATCAAATCATCGATACAACTACGAATACCATAATTACAGAGCGAGATTACGATTTTAATTCGCAGATAATATTCAATGATTTGAAGGTCTCACTAGATAAGATGCCAGCTGCGGGAGATTCATTTAATGTTGCCGCTAATCTGAATTCTGCTGGTGATAATTCTAACTTGCAGCGATTGTTATTGATACAAGATGCACAGAAGTTGAGCGGCGCAACTCTTCAGCAGGGCTACGAAAGAGCTTTATCGAAAGTTGGCGCAGTAAACAGTCTCGCGAAAATATCTGAGGAGGCTCTTGAGGTAGTTTATGAAGATGCGGTTACTTTGGAGTCATCAATCTCTGGTGTCAGTTTAGATGACGAGGCTGCTGATTTGATTCGTTTCCAGCAGTCGTTCCAGGCTGCTGCACAGGTAATCAAGGTTTCGTCAGCAGTATTTGATTCAATACTATCTGCCTCGCGTTAGGCTGAGCAAAGAACATGAAGATTTCTTCAAATCAATACTATGAAGTATTAACCAAACAACTTGCGAAGCAGCAGGAAAGCATCGGTGAGCTTCAAACTCAGTTGGCTACAGGAAAGAAGACTGCTGTGCCTAGCAGCGATATTGAGTCATCTCTGGAAGGGTTAAGTATTAAATCCGTGCTACAGCGGCAATCTGCTTATGAAACCAATCTTTCTTATGTCAAAGATAGGCTGACAATTGAAGAATCAGTGGTTACGAGTTTTCAGGATTACGTTTACCGTTTGAAAGATTTGGCAATTACTGCATCCTCTGGAACTTTCTCTGATGAAGATATCGGATTTATGAAGGCAGAAGCAGAGGGCGTCTTAGAGGAGTTAATCTCTCTTTCTAATTCTCGAGATTCTCAGAATTCATACCTCTTTTCTGGAACCGCAACTAATGTCCAACCGTTTCAAAAACAAGCAGATGGCTCAATAGCATACAAGGGTAACAGCGCAGAACTAAATGTTCAGGTTGATTCTGGTTATGAAGTACAAATTAATAGCTCCGGAATCAATCTAGTCGGTCAGGTTGAGCGAATAACCGGAGGGGTTTCAAAAAATCTTGATATCTTCGCTGTCACAAAGGATTTCATTGCAGCGCTCGGAACTAATACGAAAACGGACATTTCGCGTTCCATCGATGAATTCGATGAGCTGGGAAATCAAGTTGGCGGTCAGATCGCCAATCTTGGCATCCGTCAAAACCTTCTTGAAGAGCGGCTTGAAATTATCGAGGAGAAAAAAACTGTCTACGAGCAACTCCTCTCAAATATTGAGGATACTGACTACTCAGAAGCGATTACTAGCCTTTCTTCAGACATGCTGGCATTGGAAGCGGCGCAGAACACCTTTGCCAAGGTGACTCAGATGTCGCTATTCAACTTCTTGAGGTAATAAAAAGCAATGTCAGAAGTAAGCTCTACATCAGGTGCTGGTAGTTCGATAGTCAAAAGCCTCAATATGGGCTCTGGAGTTGATATCAAAAAGCTCGCAGAAGACCTTGCTGCCGCTGAAACACAACCAAAGATTGATCGTTATACCACTCGAAAGGAAAAATCTGAGGCGTCCATAAGTGGATATGCTGCGCTTTCCGGGGCTGTAGATGAAGTAAAAGTCGTGTTGGATTACCTTGCGAAGTCAAGCAGCACCAGATCCTTATCGTTAAATAATAGCTCTTCCGCTATTGATGCGAAGATAAATTCACAGGCTTTAGCGTCGAGTGGTGACGCGGACATTCAGGTCGTGAGATTGGCCCTGTCTACCACTATGAGAAGTACCGAGTACGGTTCAAAGACGGCTCAACTTAATAGCGGTAATTCGTTTAATGTAACAGTGACGAAAAGCTCAGGTAACACTGTTATACCCATCACAACGGCGACTCCTGAGGGCGTGGTAGACGCTATCAATAAATCCAGCAGTGGCATTAGGGCAACGTTGATCAATAAGTCAGCAACGGGAAACGCATGGTACATCATGCTGGATGGAGAGCTTGGTGCAAGCAATGACTATTCTATTTCTACGTCAGCGGCGTCTGACCCATTTTCATTTTCGACAGGCACAACTGCCGTGAACTCCGAGATCGCGTATAACGGACTAACCGTAAATCGTAAGACTAATAGTCTGGATGATGTCATCCCAGGGGTTACCCTAAACCTAAAAAGCACAACTAGCACTAATGCTTCGATATCTATCAGTGAAGACAAAAGCTCACTTCGCGAAACTTTAAATATCTTCGTCGATACCGTAAATAGCTTTTCTGCTATCGCACGCGATCTTACAACGCAAGGCGGCGAAAACGAATATTCTGGCTCGCTTAGCTCAGATAAATCGTTTGTAAATTTGGTTTCCAGGCAAGTAAAAAATCTTATCGATAAGACCTCTTCGACACCGGCAGGCGGGTTGGACAGTTTGAGAGATCTTGGTCTGTCCTTTAATATCGCCGGCGATATGTATATTGATGATACAATATACAATTCTGTTATCTCAACTAACTATCGGTCTGCGGTTACCATGTTAACAGCGGATACAGAGACGCAATCGAAATACGATTCGTCAAACAAAGGCTTGTCGCTTGATGCCAGTATTGAGTTGGACAATTTGGTTGGAAGCTCTGGAAGCATTACCCGCCAATCGAAATCCGCTCAGGATAAGGTGGATGAATACGCCGAGCAATTACTTGAACTTGAGCAAAAGTTGTTGAGCTTGCAACAAAAATACATTAAGCAATTCGCGGCAATGGAATCACTTGTCCAGAGAAGCAAAGATACGCAGACGTACCTTGAAGGGCAGTTCGAATCTATGTCTAATATGTACAAGTAGTAAGTTGAGGGTGACAAGAATGATGAATTCGGCGGACTGCCCAACGTGTAAAGTTATTCGTACATATCTGATCTTGGCAATTCCAGTGCTAGCGGTATTATTCTTGGAGCCGGCTGAGCCTATTTTTGGCGCATATTCGCTACTTAAGATTGCTCCTTGGTTTGTTGCTATTGGCCTACCGGGCCTCATTGCTTGGAAGTATTACCATGAAATCTACAAGAAAAAGCGATGAGCCTGGATCAGGTCACATTAATTGCATGAGTTGTAATTCATATTACGTAACTTGGACAGCTTCTCATCCTCACGGCTGCAGAGCGTTCGGGTTCAAATCTGCACAAATTCCGAGCGTCGTAGTAGCTGGTGCTAGCCAAGATAGGTGTTTGAAATTTAGTTTGAAACCCTGCTTCTCAGATGTTTCGTGACCTCGCTAGTTTAGCTTTTGGTCGGTCACAATAATGAACGGGAACAGGTTTTCCTTGTCAAGTCGGCAAGAACTTGCTCCTTGATATGTGTAAATCGCACATGAGAAGCCGGATTCTTGGCCTCGATTGTCGGATGTCCAGTGATTTTCTACCAGAGAGCCTGGAAATATCGTTGGATCGAGCGCTGGGTTTTCACAGTCCTCTCTGAGTATGGTTTTGAACTCGTCTATTGTCGGGAGCCGCCATTGGACAGCAGATTTTTCGGCTGTTTCAGCGACTGAAAGAAACGCGTTTTCAGCCGAAACGAGCAATGGAGTTCCAACGCAGGCGTTCAGGCCATTGTAGCTCGTGCCGAAAGGGCATCGATACCAGCTGAGACCAGTTTCGTTATCCGTGATTACTCCGTTTCTCAGTGTTGAGAACCTAAGGCCGTAATCATGTGGGGCGATGGAGGTGCAAGAGGGTGTGTACATCACTCGCTCACATGCTACAAGGGAGATGGCAACAACTAATATAGCTGTAATTTTTGGGATATCTAAATTCATGATTTTGTTGGGAAATGTCGATTTCTTTGTAGGCAGAACGGGGGGATGGCTTAAACAGATCTGTCCGAGTATTTTGCTTGAAAAATGCGGAATATCACAGATATTTCAATTTTAAAGCGGTCGTGCATGGACTTTGACCCTCAAAGCGCGTAAACACTGATTAAACCGCGTTGCATGTCTGAAGGCAGCAGGGTCGTTTTTGGGGATTTTTAGACTAATTTGGTTCTTAAATTAGAGGATTGAAAGGTGTAAGCGATGGATATAGCTACTATTGTAGGATTTGTTGGGGCTTTTGGCTTTATCGGGTACGCGATTGCTGGCGGTGCTGGGCTTTCAGGGTATATTGAAAGTGGGTCAATACTAATTGTATTTGGCGGGTCTATCATGGTGGTCATGCTCAGATGCTCTTTGGAAGAGTTTCTCAACGCTATCAAGGTCGCGGGAAAGACTTTTAAGAACCCGCTTGAAAAGCCGCAAGAATTGATAACACAGCTGAGTGAATACGCAACCATCGCCCGAAAAGATGGAATGATTGCATTAGAAGGCCAGGAAATCTCAAATCCATTTTTATCAAAGGCCATCGGTATGTTGGTTGATGGATCCGAGGCTGACTTAATCAAGAAGACTCTAGAAAAAGACATTGAATTAATGAAACTGCGTCACAAACAGGGTGCAGGAATTTTTTCTGCGTGGGGAGAAATAGCTCCGGCAATGGGCATGATTGGAACACTAATTGGGCTTGTTGCGATGTTGGGCAACATGTCAGATCCAAAGTCTATAGGGCCATCCATGTCTATCGCACTGCTCACGACGCTTTATGGTGCGATTTTGGCTAACGTGATTTGTATTCCAATTTCCCAAAAGTTAGTTAACCAGTCAGAGCTTGAGGCAGCGAACGCTGAGTTAATTATCGAGGGCGCTCTATTCATTCAGTCCGGTGGTAATCCGAGAGTGTTGACAGATTATCTAGCTTCATTTGTACCACCAAAGTTTAGAGCCGAACTGCTTGAGGCTCAGTAGTCCAGGTAAAAAACAATGGCAGACGAAGAACTTGATGGTATCGAAAGCGAGGAGGAGGCAGGGCTCCCCGACTCCAATGTAACAGAGCAGGAGTCTGTAGAGTCTGCTCAAGACGCTGAGTCAGACGCTGCGGGTTCATCAGAAGAGACCAATTCGGGAGCTTCTTCTGATGAAGCTACCTCCGAAGAATGTCCGCCCTGCAATAAGGGTGCTCCGGCTTGGATGGCAACCTTCGCCGACATGGCCACGCTGCTGATGGCATTTTTTGTCCTCATTCTGTCATTTTCTGACACAGAAATACGAAAGTTTGAGCAGATCAATGGGTCTATCCAGAATGCTTTTGGCATAAAAAAAATCCGGCCGACGATTCAAATACCGCGCGGAAGGGCGTTACTTGTTCAGGACTACTCTCCAGCCATATCAGAGCGGACGGTGATAAACGATCCAAATCAGCTCCCGATAGACCCAAATGCAGAATATTTAATACGTCGTACGGGGCAAAGTGAAAATAAATTTGAGCAAGAACTTGAAGTTGTTTCAAGTGCGCTTTCGAACCAAATAGAAGCTGGCCTCGTTCAAGTCAAGGCGATCAATAATCAGATCTCGGTCGAGATCGCTTCAATGCTTCAAGAAAATACACAGCAACAGGATCAATTTAATAACGATCAAACTGCTGCGCTGTTGGCAGTTGCCTCGGTACTTGCTGAAACCCAGGCAACTGTTGCATCTGAGATTTATATGTCAATTTCAGAGAATACCAATGAATTAGCTGAAAACTCAGAACCTAACATCGGTGTTGGGGAGTACTACAACAACGCCGATAGGCCATCTAGATTGGAGGAAGTACGAACACAGCTAACATCACAAATTGAAGCAGGATCGCTGAGTGTTGAGAAAGTTGGTGAAATGATTGTTCTTAGTATCGCTAGTCAAGGGTCATTTGAATCTGGCAGTGCAGAGCTGGAGCAGCGATTCATTTCAACATTGTCAGAGATCGGTGATGTTGTGTCTCAGGGTTCTGGTGGCATTCGTATCGAAGGTCATACTGATAATATCCCGATTATGTTTAATGACAGGTTTGAGTCTAACTGGGAACTTTCTGCTGCTCGCGCCGCATCGGTTGCCTCCTACTTTGAAAGTTCAATGTCCATTAATTCTGCCCGAATCGAGGTGGCTGGATTTGGTGAAACAGTTCCGGTCGACACTAATAATACCGCGTCTGGAAGGGCCAATAATCGGCGTATTGAAATCAAAATTCCAGACTAGATGTCCGAAAAATCATGAGCAACGAAGAGACAGCAAAAGATCAGCCAGAGGAAAATGCGGGTGCACTGGCGCAAGCTAGTGACGTTCCGGCTAAATCCTCAGAGGACGCGGCTGTTTCGGAGGTCGATGATTCTTCAGACATCGTCGGCGAAACTGATAAGGCTGAAGAACTAGTTCAGGCTGTGCCTCAAGAAGAAGAGGAAGAGGAAGAGGAAAAAGAAGAGGAGGAAGGCGAAGATTGCCCAGCGTGCAATAAGGGCGCACCCGCCTGGATGGCAACCTTTGCAGACATGGCGACATTGCTAATGGCTTTCTTTGTTCTTATTCTCTCTTTCGCTCAAGTAAATGTACCAAAGTACAAGGAGGTTGCAGGGTCGATGAGAAGCGCGTTTGGCGTGCAGACCGTCATTCCTTCCATTGAGCCGCCAACGGCAGAGAGTATTATACTCCAACAGTACGAGCGCACGGTTACCGATCCGACTGCTTCAAATCGTATCGAGGAACAAAAAACTGATGAACCACCAAACGAGGACGAACTTTCATTCAATATTGGTGATGGCTCTGCAGACACTAATGCAATCGATCTGCTTACTCAAGAATTGCGTGAAGAAATTTCTCAAGGCATGGTGAATATCACCAGAACTGAATCGGGAATCGATGTTTCGTTTCCGGCCAGGCAGGGATCATCCGAAGGTGGGCAACGAATCACGGGGGATATGATCGACGCACTTGCCCGAGTGGCAATGGTACAAGCCAATACGTCAGAGACGATAACACTCAGTGGCGGTGCTTTGCAGCGCGGTAATTCTCAGAATTGGTATAACTCGGAGCAGTATCGAGAGGAAAGCCTGGCGTCAGATAGATACGAACTTATTCGCTCAAATTTAAATGAGGAGATTGCTGAAGGCCTTGCTCAGGTTTCGCTTGATGGTGAGGATGTAATCATAACATTGAGTGAGCAGGGAAGTTTCCAGAGTGGTAGCGCTGAGTTGGAGCAAAGTTTTTTTGATGTGCTCAATCGTGTGGGCGCTTCATTGGTTGGGGTGGGAGGCCTGGTTGAGATCGAGGGTCATACAGATAATGTGCCCCTTGCTTTCGGGGGCAGGTATAGAGATAACTGGGACTTGTCTTCGGCCAGATCCTCTAAAGTCGCAGATTATTTGTTGCAACAGGGGTTCTTGATGGCTGGCAGTGTTGTGGTAGAAGGCTATGCAGATACCAAACCGGTGGCAAGCAACGATTCTTTAGAGGGACGGGCACTGAATCGAAGAATTGAAGTTATCGTGCGGGGTACTTAGGGGCAATTATCTAGGCCTTTTTCCAAACATTGTCTCACCATATTGTCAGCCTCGATTACTTCTTCGTCTTCAAGCAAAACATTTGAAATGCTTGTTACGTCGATTGCTTCCTCGGAGCCATTGAGTTCAGCTATTTTTCCCCACACGTATGCCCTGAATGGGTCTGAATCAATTCCTTCTCCTGCTTGAAGCATGAACGCAAACATCATTTGGGATGGTGCGTAATTCGCGCGAGCCGACTTTAGAAATAAGCGTCTTGCTTCTCTGTAATCGAGATCAATACCGGTACCCTGCTCATAAGCGAGCCCTAGCATGTACTCCGCTTCTGGGAGTTCGCTCTCAGCTGCGTCTCTAAACCAACTGACCGCCTCTCTGTGGTTAGTAGCAACTCCATATCCATAGTAATAAAGAAGTCCGATGTTTAACTTTGCTTCGCTAAGGTCCTGTTCAGCCGCGCGACGATACCATTGCATAGCCATTGCATAATTTTGTGCGACACCCAACCCTTTTTCATACATGTGGCCTACATTGTTTTGTGCCTCAGCAACCCCTTCTTCTGCCATCGGAAGCCATGCACGTAATGCGGTGGCATAGTGACCCCTCTCGTTGGCTGAAACGCCTGCATCAAACCTATCTGCTTGAGCTTGAGTGGTAGTGGGATTTAGCGCGCTAGACAGCAAGAAAATTAAAGCAAGATATTTCCTAAATTGGCCCATAGGACTATTCCTTTTCAAGCTTTGTAATCGCGGCCTTGACAGAAGACGCGGCCGAAAACAGCATCCCTTCAGTCAACATACCGAGAAATACTCCGTTTTCATTAACAATTGGAACGCTCTCGCCTACAAAGCTCTCGATCGATAAAAGTGCTGTCTTTAGTGAGTCCGTGTCTTTTAAGATAAGCGGATTTTTGATCAATTCTGTAGCAATCGGGTTCGCCTCTGCCTTTTGAGCTCCAAATATATCGACTTTTCCGAGAAGAACTTGGTCCCTTCCGAGAATATACGCCTCGGTCATTTGCATCTTTGACATACGATTTGTTAATTCTACACCTAGATCAGAGGCGTCAGCAGTTATGCAGTCCTGTGATATAAAGTTTCTCAAGAGGGTGCGACTCAATTGAATATCCTCCCGTCCAAGCGACATATCGACCCCCCTGTCTTTCAGCTGTTTGTCAAAATAAGATAGCCCGAATACACGATGGGTAATTAAACTGCTTACAATTACAGCGACCATGGCACTGACGGCATAGTCATACGAGCCGGTAAGCTCGAGTACAATTAGTATGACTGAAATTGGTGCTCCTATGACAGAAGAGCTTACGGCCGCCATTCCAGCGATCATCATAACTTGATTAAAGCCTGCGATGGGTGAAAAGCTTAAAATTATGCTTACGATTGCACCCGCCGAAACACCAATAAACAGAGCGGGGGAGAACACACCACCAAAAAGCCCAAACCCGATACACATAGCTGTCATTGTTATTTTCAATACGAGCATGAGCGCAATGTACCCACCACTGAAGTTTCCCTGAAACAAATCGTTGACGACTCCAATGCCGATTCCGAGTATTTCAGGCACGAAAATACCAATTGTGCCGCAAACTATGGCTGCAATTATGGGCGCTTCGATATTCTTGGATTGAATTTTTTTGCCTGCAGAAGTTGCATATCGTAAGGCCAACATAAAGGTTAGAGCCAGACCGGCAAACAGAATGCCAGAAATAATCAGATAAGGGACACTCTGTATTAGTGGGGGTGCATTAGAAACTGTCTGAAACGTGGATTCATTCGAAGGGAAAAGTTGTTGATCGAATGAGCTCGCACTTATGGAGGCTATAAAAATGGGTGCTACCGCTCTTAAGGAGAAATGTCTGAGTACGGCCTCATGGGCAAAGATAACGCCGGCCAATGGAGCATTGAAGCCAGCCGAGATGGCGGCTGCAACCCCACATCCCAGGAAGACATCTCCTGATATCTTGGCGAGTCCTACTTTCTTAAACAAACTACCGACTGTTGCGCCGAAGTGGACAAGAGGCCCATATTGTCCAACGGATCCGCCGCCTGCGGCCGAGGTAAATGCGGCAAGGGTAGATGCCAACCCTTTCTTTAGGTCGACATCGCTAGAGTCGGTATGCGCCGCCAGAATTGAATCAGCGGGCCCGGCCCAACCGTCCAGTTTAAGAGTTCTTCTCAAGGCAACCACAACACTTGCTGCGATAAGCAACGTGAAAAGAGACATCGCGGAATGGGTTTCTCCAGCTATCGTAAATTGAAACAGTCCATATGACTGCCTCAGATTGGCTGCAGAACTCACGCCTTCAACAAAGCCATTTGCCATAATGGCCATTACAAAGCCAATGATCGTGCCGAGGATCAGTAGAAGCGCTAATTCAATTAATATCTGTGGTCTCATGTTATTGTCTCGATTTCAGCATTTATGAAAAGCCAGCGGCAAGTCATGCAGTATCCAG
>Ga0163109_10001488_pt1 | contig 18504 bp, 14 predicted proteins | sample CRUFie1St13metaG_FD_108704 | JGI IMG/M metagenome (GOLD analysis project Ga0163109, IMG submission 108704) | Marine microbial communities from the Costa Rica Dome - CRUD Field 142mm St13 metaG | ecosystem: Environmental > Aquatic > Marine > Oceanic > Photic zone | place: Costa Rica: the Eastern... | reverse complement strand
TCGAGCAGGTCGAGCAAGTCTCGGGCGCAAGGCGCACCTCCGCTATGGCGTCCGCTGCCCGAGGGAGGCCGTCGGTCGCGCGTGCCACCCGCGAGCCCACGGCCAAGGTCACCACGGACAGCGCGAGACCCTTCGCAAGCGGTCGGAGGATCGTCGACGCGTTTGAGTCGGTTGGTCCCGATTGCCTCGACGATTGTGCTTTTCTCTTCGCTTCTTGTTCGACGACCTCCACGCCGACCGCGGACGTCGCTGGCCCCTCTCTCGCCGAGCAGCTCTCCTGCCCCCCCGAGGTCCTCCCCGCCACCTCCCTCGTCCGTCCTGGCTTCGCGCGGCAGCTCACGGCGCAACCTGCCCTCTTCCGCGGCGCGCCGGCCTTCCCCCTCGCACTTAGAGCGCGCGGAACGGTCACCGCCATCGCGCACAATCGTCGCCCCCGTCGTCGCCGGCCTGAACAACAACAACAAACACACTTCTCTTATCCTTCTTGGGAGGCTTTTTCGATTCCACCTCAGGCGGCGTCACGCTGGAAATTTCCACAACGGGGCGGGGGGTCCACCCGAAAAAACAACACAGACAGGGCCAGAGCCAGAGCTGAGCGAAGAGCGCGACGAGGATGCTCCGCCGATGCGTGGCGGTGTTCTCGCCCGGGGCGCTGGACCCCGAGGTGACCTCCCCGACGACATCGAGACCGTTGTCGTCGCTCGACGAGATCGCCGATGGAGGTACGAACGGCGTATTGCTCTGGTGCCACCCCAAACAAAGCAGCAACGGGGAACTGAGCCCCGGGCCGAGAGCTCCGAGCGAGCTGGAGCGGGTCGCGCAGGTCCTAGGCAAGTGGGAACGCGGCGCGATCAAGGTTACGGGGGAACGCGTAGCGCTGCGGGACGAGTACAAGGGCTGCCCTTCGCACCTCGTCACGACCTCTGAGGAAGTCTCGAAAGTTTTCCGAGAAATCTTTGACGACACCGAGGTTCTGCCTCTGCCATCGGGTTCGGACAATGCAGAAGAGGCCTGGGCCGGCGCCGTCGGGGCGAGCGTCTCCCGAGCCTTCGGATCGGACGCGGACTTCGTGCTCGTTCACCTCGGTGCCGCGAGCGGGGCGGGAGGCTGCGACGTGCTGGACCTGACCGTGCGCGAGCTTCGAAGAACCTGCGTGGACGAACGAACGCTCCTTGTGGTTCTGGCGGGGGACGGCGAGGGGGCTCGTGGCGGGGTGGGAGCTCGCGATGGCGCGGGATCCTCCTCGACGGCGGAGTTTCCCTTCTTCTCGCCGCGGCAGAGCTGCGAGTTTCACGCCGGGAAGGCCGCCGACGTCTGCGACTCCGGGTTGGCTCTCTCTGTCGTGTACTCTCCCGTCAACCACGTGAGGAGGGACGATGTCGGGTCGTTCTCGGCGTTCGAGGCGCGGCGGAGCGGCGGTTCCGGCGCCATACTCGCCCTCCACCTCCTCAAGGGCGCCATGTTCAGCATATCTCGGGCGCCAAAGTACGGGTCGTGATGAGACTAACTTATTTCATTCGCTATGATACAAACCAACGACAAGGCCTTTGGATGGGGCGCGTCACGGTCTTCCCCCCTTCAAGCCCTCCACCATCTCGCGAATATCCTCCGCCCCAACCACGTACCCCTCCCCCTTGGCCTCCAGGGTCTCCCTGAGCTTCTGCTTGAACGCGTCAGCGAGGATCCTGTACTCGCTCGCAAACTGCTGCTGCTTCTCGAAGGGCATCTTCGTAAGCTCCGCCAGGCCCTCCTCGATGTCGACGCCGCCCGCCACCTCCGCGGTCACCTCGCCGATCGTCACCACCTTGATAGACAGACAGGCAGAGAGACGGAGAAGAGAAAGAGAGAGAGAGGTACGCTGGGGCGTCAGCATGTGGTCTTTTTCCAGCACGGGTAAGAGGGCGCGCGCCTTCTCACCTGGTCTTCCGCTGGCAAAGGCTCCGGTGGCTCGTAGTCGTCTCCCCTCTTCCTCCACTCCAGGAGCTGCGCCTCCGCGACGTCCAGCAGCAGGTGCTCCTTGAGGAACACAACCACTCTCGTCTCCTCCTCGAAACCGGCGTACTTTTCGTACTTGAGGGAAAACGAAGGACCGAGGCTCCCCACAGCCCCCGGCCTCTGCCCGTCGCCATTGTCTCTGCCGCCAGCCTCCTCCGAGACGAGTGCACCCTTCCACCACACGCGCTCCACGCCGCAAGAATCCTTCGAGACGTCCCACAGCACTTCGAGTTCACCTCCAGGTAGGGAGAGGCCGAGGTCGTTCGTTGGGTGGAGGCCGGGCTTTCCCAAATACGGAGCGAGGTCCGAGTCCGGGCCCTGATTGTCTTCATGTGACGGGACATCCGAGGACATATCCTTCAACTTCCTTTTCTCTCCCACCGATGAAGCGTCGGCCATGGTTCTCTCCTCGCCCGGCATCGCGCTTTGTTGTTGTTGTTCTCGTTTTTTTTGGCGCGAAGCCCCAGGCCTGTAAAATTTTGACGGCATTTCGTGAGAGACGTTCTTCTTTCAAGGGCCGTCTATGAAATCGCCCTTAAAATTAACGTTATATACGAAACGGCCCGTCAAAATTTTAGATGCCTGCTTCACAGAGAATTCTTCTTTTCCCGGGAATTCTTGCCATTGCCCCGCGAAAAAAAGCGTTGGTGGGAGGCGAGCGGAGGAGCGAGGGGGAGGCGGGCATCGAGGACGTTCGCAATGGTGGATGATGGTCGGGCGACGGTCGCGGGAATGGCGTCGATCGACGACCTCGTTCTCGAGCACTGCGGCGCGACGCTTGAGGTCCTGTACCCCGTCCCGTGCGCCTGCGGGGGACAGGCACGGGTCTGCAGAGTCCTTGGCCCATCACAGAAGGCAGGCAGGGGTGCCAGTGAGGCGCCCAAGGCAAAGACCGTCATCCTCAGACTCCACTCGTCGATCAAGGGCATCGAGGGCGAGGGCGATCATGGGGACGGGCCTGGCACGAGCGCCGAGGTGGGTCACGGGGAGGACGCGAGGCGAACGAAGCTGTGGGATTTTCTGGAAGAGCTAAGGGTGGGCAGCGCAGGGGGCGCGGGCCGTGAGCCCGCGGCGGCGGCTTCGGGGGTCCTCGGCTCGCGGGAGCCAATCGAGTGCCTCCCGATGACGGACGCGTCCGTCCGGGAAGCGCTCGCGTCGCACGAGCGGGGCAAGCGAGGGTCGGGCGCCCCCCGCTACTACCTCCACCCCAACATCCTCACCCCGCTTGCCTTCTTCCGGGCCCCCGGAGGCGCCGTGGTGAGCGTCTATCCAAACCCGGGCGGCCAGCTCTCTAGTGTCCTGAAGTACAGCACGCGGGGGTTCCTGAATGGCGCCACGTCGGCGCTCATCGTGTACCAGGTTGCACAGCTCGTTAGGTTCTGCCACGGCAGGGGCCTCGCCCTCGGCTCGCTCTCCGCGTCCAACTTCTTCTGCAGCGACCAGGGCCTCGTGCGCGCCCTTGTGGATTACAACAAGCTCCGGGGAGTGGCCGGGACCGGCCGCGATGATGGCGATGACGACCACGCCGGGAACCAGAGTGACGGTGCCGCGGGGCGCCTCGCGGAAGGGTTTGTAGCTTGGAGGCAAGGGGCTCTGAGCAACTTCGATTACCTGATGCTCCTGAACTGGGCGTGCGGTCGGGAGAGGGGCAACTTGGCGTTCTACCCGGTCCTCCCGTGGGTGGTGGACATGACCCAGGACCCCAGGGAGGACGCCGCGGAGGGCGGAGGGTGGAGAGACCTCACCCAGACAAAGTGGAGGCTTGCCAAGGGGGACCTACAGGTGGGCTTACAACTGACTTACAACCGACTTGCGACGCGCTGACGTGGCCGCCATCTTCCCTCGATCCGATTCGGACCCCTCCGCAAAACCATGACCAAAATGGCAGCTGGACATGACCTACGTTTGCAGCGACCCTCCCCACCATGTTTCGGACGAGGCTCTCTCGGAGCTCACTGTTTGCGTGTACCTGGCCAGGCGGCTCAGGAAGGAGGTCTTGACCGACGTCGTGAGGGCTGTCTTCGAGCCGAGGGAGTACCCGAGCTCGATGCAGAGGATGTTCCAGTGGACCCCGGACGAGGCCATCCCGGACTTTTATGACAACCCCGAGATCTTCTCGTCGACGCACGAGGGGATGGACGACCTTCAGGCGCCCCACTGGTCGAAGTCGCCCCAGGACTTCGTGAAGATCCACCGCGAGGCGCTGGAGAGCCCCAGGGTCTCCGAGGTCCTGCACCGGTGGATAGACCTGAACTTTGGCGCCGCGCTCTTGGGGGAAGACGCCGTGGCCAACAAGAATGTCCACCTCCCTCACAAGGACACTTGCTTCCCCAGGTGTCGGGGGAGGTTCCAGCTCTTCGCCACGGCACACCCTGGGAGGTTCCCGCCGCCCCCGAGGGCCCTTTCCTTCGGGGGCTGCAGGGACCTGGAGGCAGCGGATCGGTTTACAGCAACCAACCTCTCGTTCTGTGAGAGAAGTTATAACGCTCGGCATCAAGCCCCGGGCAGGGGCGACGACTCCAGGCACGTCGACGTCGCATTCGTGTGTCGGCTGGCGTCCGCGCTTTTCAGTCCGAGGAGGCGGGACGCTCTCCTGGCGGATGCCGGGCTGGTGACCGCCATATCGTCATCTCCTCCGCCGGGAGCCGAGGATGAGCATCTCTTCCCGAGGTCCCTACGCCAGTACGTCAGGGGCTTGGTCTCCGCCTCTCATGCCCTGACCATGGACCACGTTGTGCTCTGCCCCGCCTTCCAGGCCCACGTGAAGGACGCCTACGACCTCGTGGCGGCCTCCAGTGACCCGGCCAGGGCTCTGGGAGACAGGCTCGCTGCCATTCTGGATCACACGCGCTCGCGGCTGGCGGGGGCGGCGGACCGGGGGGTCCACGTGGTCGCCCTCCGGTGCCTTCTGGACGCCCTGCACTTCCCGAGCGGCGAGGTAGGGGAGGCTAGGGAGCCCTTCGACCGGGAGGGCCGCGACCTGGCAGGAATTTTGGAAATCTTGCTCGCCAAGCTGCCCACGGACGTAACCAAGGATCATCTCCTGCCCTTCCTGGTCGGGGCGCTCCAGGGGTCCTCGACGCCGGCCAGCGTGCTCCCGGGGAACCGAAGGCTCGCCTTGGCCCTGAGGGGCCTGCTCCTGGACTCGCACTTCTGCGGCAGGCTCCTCGACCTCCTTGGAGCAGACTGCTTCTTCAGAAACCTCTACCCCAAAGTGATCGAGCTGGTAGCCCAGGGCGGTGGCAGTGGGTCCGCTGCGCTCGTGTCCGAGGTGGTCACCACAATGGCAGCCCGCCTGCCCCTCCCCGTCACCGTCAAGAAGGTCCTGGACCCGTTGCTCAACCTCCTTTACTACGACCCTTGCTTTGCCGGTCTGGTGTGCGACCTGTCCCAGCGCCTCGGCAGGACCTTTGTCCAAACTCAGGTGTACCCAAGGCTGGTGGAGATCGCGGGAAGGGCGGTGGTGGCGGCGGGAAGGAGCGGGAGGCTCAGGCCGACGCCTCAGGCCACCGACCACCTGGGCTCCGCACTTGCCCTCCTCACGGCAGTCCGAGGGCACGTCGATCCGGCAGTAGTAATGAGGACCCTAGTGGAGGACACGTGGAGGGGGGAGGTCCAGCAGCCAGGGCTGCTGCTGCAGGTGAGGTTCGAAGAAAGAGGCTTGAAAAACGAGACGGACGAGGCCCATTTTGTGTCGCGCCATGCTCTGCGTCTTGAAGGGCAGCACTGACCCTCTCTCCCTCCCTATCGATCTGTGGGACCCCAATGCAGATCTTGCTCCTTCCCTATCCCGACCTCTCGGTGCTGTGCCGCACCGCGGCGCTTCTGGTGGACGGGGCCATCAGCGGTGGAGGGCGAAAGTACGTCCTGGGCACCCTCATTCCAAACCTGGAGCCCATCTTCTTCCTTGGACAGGACCCGGCAGATTACTACATCGCCGCGGTGACCTTCCTGCATCGCAGGCTATGCCAGGCGGCCGGAGAAGAGGCGGTGGGGGAGGCGTGCGCGGGCTGGGCTTCCATCGAGGCGGTGAGGGCGAGGGACAAGTTGGGGGTGGAGGAGATCGCGTCCTTGGATTCCCTGCCTTCCCTCGGCGGTGACCCTGACGGGGCAAAGTCCTGGGCCTCTGGCTACCGGTGGCTCTGCCGCTCGGAGGGCGGCCCCTCCCTACCCTTCTCGCCTACCATGCCCGAGGGAATTAAGGTCAGCCCGTCGAGCTACGTCACCTCGCTTGACGACGGCCTCGGGACCGACTTTCGTTGCGTGCACCAGTTCAAGCCCTCGGTCTCCAGGGTCAGGTTTGCGGTGGCGGAGGAGATGGCCGGTCTGGTCCTGGCCGCAGGATCAGCGTCTTCCTCCTCGAGCTCCCCGGTGATCAGGGCCTGGGACTTTGGGGAGGACCGCGTGGAGCGGATTTACGTCGGCCACGGGTCGTCTGTCACGGGCCTCGCGTCCCTGAGGGGCGGCAAGGTGGTCGCATCCTGCGAGGCCGCGGGCAAGCTCCGGGTGTGGGAGCCAAAGACGGACGCGGAGGCCTGCTATGGCCTCGGAGATGGCGGGGCCGGCGAACAGGGCGGCGGCCAGGATGTCGGGTGCACGTGTCTGGCGGCCCACGGGGACCTCGTCGCCCTCGGTAGGGAGGACGGATCCCTCGCCACCTTTGACGCCGACGCCCAAAGACCGCTGGGGTTGTGGAGAGCATGCCGTGGGCAGGACCAGGGGTCGATCCAGGCCATGGCAGCCCACTCCGCGGGCGGCTTGCTCGCCTGCGGCTTCTCCGCCGGCTCGGCCTCGCTCCTCGACCTCAGGTCGGGGAGGATCGTGTGCAGCTTTGACGCCACCCGCGGCGGCGGCGCTGTCCGCTGCCTGAGCTTTGCCGGCGAGAACCTGGTCTGTGCGGGGGGCAGGGACTCTGTTAGGGTCTACGACAGGAGAAAGCTGTCGGAGGCCACGATGGCGGCGACATCCTGCAAGGGTGGCTCCCCGACAGGGGTTTACCCGGCTGGCCGGCAGGTTCTGGTCAGTTGGGGACCCAGGCTGCAGGTCCTCGACCCAACGTGCTCGGACGCGGTGGAGGCTGCCGGCCGGCCCTTCAAGCTCAGGAACTTGGGAGGGGCGAAAGAGAGCAGCAACATCTCGGGCGTCAGCGTGCTCGGCCTGTCGCACTGCGTCGTCGTCGGCAACGAGAGCTCCATCCTTTTCTACTCGCTGTCGTGAATGACGGTTACAGTAACTGTACCAGGTTCAAAGTACTAATCTTGCAAAAAGCCAAATAATGAATAATTCCTTCTTCAAAATTGAATTTGTTCTTCTTAAAAACAGTTTCGAAAACTCTCGTGTTCTCGGTAGACCTAGTTTCCACACTCTTTCTGTGTTTGAGGGAATTTTGGTTGGCGGTGCGGGAAAAGCAAGTGTGCCGATGCCACCGCATCGCACAGAGAGGAAGGGCAGGGCACCAGACGAAGGGCGAACCACGGTGGCTGCCGGGGCAACAATCGCAGCGACGTGCGAGTGCCCAGGGCAATAATTCAAAGATGATGAATTCAGAGGAAGGTGCCTCGACTCTGAGCAGGAATGCGCTTCGCCGGGGTCTCCGGCACGCCGTTGCCGAGACCACCCACCTGGAACACGAGCGAGCCCACCTCTTCGAGGAGGTGGAGGCCAACGCGCTGGACTTGTACGCCGTTGTGCAAATGGGAGACAGGTTGGTCGAGCTCATGGAGAAGCTAGGATGCGACTACGAGACTTGCGAGAAGCTCCATCATTATTGTTGTCAGGAGTACTCAAAAGCCTTGAGTGTGGCCACGGGGGAAAGGTATTGCGTGGCACCCACTTTGAATTACATCAAGTGGAGTGCCACGAAACGGAACGAGGACAAGCCTGGGAGCGTACCTGCTACGCCGCGGGTGGCCAACATTCCAAAGATGCGATCTTTGGGGAACACGCCGGTTTCTGTTGGGGACGGTGCCGTCGTTGCATTGGGCGAGGAGGACGTCCCGGACGTGGCCAGCAGTGCGCTTAGCCCGCTGGCGAAGCCCCCGCGGCTGAGCACGGAGGCGGCTTACAACAAGAAGATGGAGAGGAAGCAAGAGAGGGAGGAGCGCGACGCAGAGGAGCTGCAGAGGGCGCGGGAGGAGGACAGAATTCGGAAGGAGCGCCTGTTCAAGCTCGCCCTGCGGGGTCCAAAGGCGAGGAGGCCGGCGTCCGCGTCGCCCAAGCTCCAGAACCGCGGCCCGCACAAACTGAACATCGACGTGGCGATGGAAGCGCGGGCGGAGCGGAAGACCGAGCTCTTGGTCAAGGGTGAAATCGAGTCGAGGCGTGCCAGGCAGGAGGCGAAGGAGAAGAAGGCGAGGTTGAAGACGATTGCGTTGAGGGGTCCTGCAGTCCAGCCAAGGCCACAGAGGCCCAAGTCCGCGTCCCCACAGTCCTACGCCGATCTGCAGTCGCCCAACAGGTATGTTCCCTCGACCTCGAACATCCAGGCCTACCACCCGGCCACGGACGAGCGCGCCAGGCAGAGGGCCAAGTTCGAGGAGTACCTCAAGGAGAAGGAGAGCCTGGAGGCAGCGCAGGAGCGGGAGCGCAGGGTGCTTGAGGAAAAGGAGGAAGAGCGGAGGGTGAAGGAGCTGAGGAAGAGCATGGAATTCAAGGCGTCGCCCTTGCCCGACTTAAAGAGTCGCAAGTTCTCGCCCAAGAACCTGCATTACTTGGAGCCCCCAAAGCCCGGCACTGTGCCAATCCGGGAGCACGTGAGGCAGAGGGAGGAGGCCAAGGCCGAGGCCAGGCGGGTGGAGGAGGAGAAGCGGCGGCAGAGAGAGAAGGAGGAGGCAGCAGAGCTGAGAAAGGCGATGGGCAGCTTCAAGGCCAGGAAGATGCCCGACTTTAGCAAGAAGCCCTTCAGTCCCGTGCTCGCCAGCAACAGGAACAACAAGACGTGATGATGTACAATTTTTCTTATAAATACACACAAAGGCAGGGGGGCAGGTGGTGTCAGGCTCCCCGAAGCGCCAGAACAATCTTTGAGAGCAACTGGCAGCCCCCTCCACCGCCCCACCCGTCTGCAGTGGAGGCCTCGAAAGCGATTGCGCCGCCCTCCACTTCAGCAGGCCCCCCAGGCTGGCGCCAAGCCCCTGAGGCCTTCAGGATCCGAACGTAGGCACCCCAAAGGCCTACTAGGATCCCCAGTTCGGCCGTGCGCCCGGCGGAGGGGAACGAAGGCGTTGGCTCGGAGGATGGGCCGATGCGGACGGACCTCAGGTCGGCCACGCGGAGGCAGGCCACTCCTCGGGTCACGAAGAGAGGCCACCATCGCTCAGACCCGCCCAGGGCTGAGACAACGGCGCGAGCAAAGGTTTCCTGAGGCATGGGCGTGGCGGCACCGGCGGCTTCCGAGGCGTTGGACGAGGCACAGGCCGGGGCGGGGCCGTCGTCTTCGCCCGGGAGGGCGCAGAATGGCCCAGGGTCGCCGCCCGCCATTGCCACGAGAGCCCTCGCGGCCCGGTCTCCAAAACCAATGGGCAGCGCCTCCGCCGCCGCAGTCGTCGTGACTAGAGCCCTGCCGTCCCCCAGGACTCCCATTGCGATCCCGAGGCCCGCAACCGCCGACGATACCCCGTAAGAAACGCAGGATTGGCCGCCTCCAAGGTCAAGCGCCATAGCCTCCACATGGCCTCGGCTTGCCCGGTCAGCCACCCTGAAGACCAGGCACCGCGCCCCACGTCCCAAGGCCCCCACCAGCGCTCCAACCCTTCCGAGAGTCGCCGCCGAAAGCGCCCCAAAGTCATCCGGCGCGAACACAAGGATCGACTGCCCCCCGGGCGCTCCTACCCCGTCTGCCCTCCTTCTCACCAGGCCACGGCCGCGACCGGAAAAGTGGCAGGACTCCACGACCTGAGAGTGGTCCAAATCCCCTTCGCCGCGAGTACGTCCGTACACGAAGACCGACGTCGTGCCCTTGCCTTTCGACGACCGCAGGGCGACCTCGCCGCACAGGTGGCCGCCCGCCTTCCCAACGGGGATCTCAATCTTGAGGCGCCTGCCCGGCACGAGCGGCCAGGGCAGAGAGGGCAGAGGCCCAAGGGCGATGCCCCCTTCCCTGGCCTCCACGAGAGTTGCCCGTGGCTCCAGGTGGTCCGGTAGCCGGTCGATCGCGATGATCGCGCCTCCCCCTCCCCGGTCCTCGATCGTCGCCTCGAGCCCGGCGGCGCCGTCCTCGGCCTCCTCGGCACAAAGGTGGAGGGGCAGGTCAGACAGCCGCCAGAATGGGGGCATCCCCTCCCCTCCAGCGACCAGGTCGGCGCCGCCGACGGCGTCCTCCATTGCCGCCCCGCCCTCCCCCGCAGGCACGACCCACGCGCCCACGAGCTCGCGGGGACGGTGGCTAGCCCACGCCGGCCGCACGGCCGATGGCGGGAGAGTGATCATGTCTTGTGCGAGGTCAGAGGAGGTCCTCGCGGACGACCAAAGGTGGACACCACCGATTGAACCGTCGAGCCTGAGCTGCGGGAAGTCCGGCGACCCACCGACGAGCAGGCCGTCCCGCCACGTCTCGGGTGACAGTGACCGAAGCGACAGCGGCACGACCTCTCCGGGCTGAGCGTCCACAAAAACTTGGATGGTTCCGTTATCGAAGACTCCGCTGACGTAGTGCCAGGCTTTGGGGAGCTGTAGGCCTCGGTTGGAGATCGTCTTGAGCTGCCCCTGGCGGAAGAGCCCGAAGCAGGCTTTCTCCCCCTCGTCGAGAAATAGGGCGAACCCGTTCGCCCTGCTCGCTGTGCCTACAACCCAGTTATACCTTTTCATATGGTCTGCCTTGACCCACGCGGACACCGTGGCACTCTGAAGGCCTCCGTTTTGGATTGATCCGGACCTCAGAAACGTTCTGGATCTCGACTTGGCGTCGTCGTCGTTACCGAACCACAGGATGCCCCTCGGCGCCCCCACGTCCAGGGGCTACTCTGAGGCCCTTTGGCTGTCATCTTTCCTGGGGAGTTTTGAGGCAGAAACGAGCTCGTGTGCGACGGCGAGGAGGACGACGACGGCGACGGAGGTTAGGGACAGGGTCCGCCGCCCCGCCGGCCGACGGGGGACCATCGTGACCGCCCGCAACAGGCTCGCCCACTGGCGCCTTTGCCCAGTTACCCAGTAGGGAAAGGATTGTCCTGTGGATCAATTTCCTGACATTTTTCCCGCAACATTTCCCGCAACGACGTCGGCGCAACCTCGGGACGGGACTGCTGCCATCTAAAAAATCGAAGCCGGCGGGCAGAGGAGAGAGAGAGAGAGAGAGAGAGAGAACATGGCACCCAACGAGGACCCAGTGGCCGCCGAGGCCCCTGCCGAGGACGCCCCAGCGGAGAAGGAGGCGGCGGTGGCCCCAGCGGAGGAGACCGCGCCCGTGACCGACGACGCGGCGGCACCCCCTCCACCCCAGCAACCTCAGGGAGAGGAGATCAAGGGCTTCATCGGTGGCCTGGCGTGGGAAGTGACGGACAACGAGCTCCACGAGGAGTTCAAGAAGTACAACATCGTGTCCGCCATGGTCGCGACCGACAAGTTCAGCGGAAGGTCGAGGTGCGTTTGCTTCACCCCCTCCCCGCCGTGACGACGCCTCCCCCGTCCCGCCGCACAAGCCGCATGTTTTTGCATTTTTAGGAGACAGAAGCTGACTCGAAAACTTTTTTTTTTTCTTTCTTTTTTGGAACTCCCAGGGGCTTCGGTTTCGTTGTTTTCGAGACCGAGGACGGAAGGCAGGACGCGATCAACGACTTGCACGACAAGGAGGTCTGGGGCAGGCGTATCACCGTCGCTCCCGCCGTGCCAAGGGACAGATCCGCCCCAAGGAGGGGGGGCTACGGAGGCGGTGGCGGAGGAGGCTACCGTGGCGGCGGAGGAGGAAGGTACGGAGGTGGTGGTGGCGGCTACCGCGGAGGTGGTGGCGGTTACCGCGGCGGCGGCGGTGGCTATGGCGACCGCGGCGGCTACGGCGACAGGCCTCCACCCAGGAGATACGACGACGACGGCGGCTACGGAGGCGATAGGGGAGGGTACGGCGGAGGAAGGGGCGGATACGACGAAAGGTGACGGAAGGCGTTTACGTCTCTCGGGGCCAGCGTGCGTGAAGACTGACTTTCCCTCTTTCTCCCTTTTTCACGCAGGCCTCCATCGAGGTACAGAGACAGGAGCCCTCCAGGCAGGTACTGATTTTGTGACAAGCCCGAAAATGCCTATACTCTTGTGTCGGTTCGATGAGGTGCGCCAGAGACCCGCCGCGGGTCACGAGTGCTGTTGACCACCAGGTGATTTGTGCGGCCAGTGATGACGAGGAAGGAAGAATAACATTTTGACCAAGGAACCAAGAAAACATGGAGCCGCTTTCACTTTAGTCAACATCAGAAAAACAAAACGAACAGACAGCACAGCAAAGCGCGTCAGAGACTCACAGAGGAAGAACTGACTAACTGATTAATCATGACGAGCTTTGGGCCCCCCGGCGGCACTGATGCGGTGGTAAAGCATCGCAGTCGGGTATGCGAGTGCACACAGAGTGTAAGCCCTCAGAGGGTCTCTGAACAAGTACAAGCAGGCGAGGCACACGACCGCGACGGAGGCCATGGCGAGCCCAACCCTCCCGGCGCTCGGACTGCCCCCCTTGCTCCTCGACTCTCGCCACAGCGCGAGGAGGGGGAGCAGGGCCACTGGGGCCGCGGTGGCCACCACGCACCAGATCCAGGCCAGTGGCGAGGAGGCCCCGCACCCGAGGGAGAAGAGCAAGTAAGCGTAGGTGCTGTGGTGGAGCTTCTCCTCGACGTTGTTCAGCGACCGGGAGAGGAGCTCCAGGGATCGGAGGGTGTGGGCCGTCACGCGGCCGCCCCGCGATGCGGCAGGAGAGACTGCCAGCTCTAGGGCGTCGATGGCGAGAGACCTGAACGTTCCGCCGGGAAAATCGCCCCGGCCCATCCAGTGGCCCTGGTAGAACCTCCAGAGGCACGAGGTCGATCGTGCGAGGTCTCGAGGTGACTGGGGCGGGCCGCACATGGCCGTCTCGCAGTCCGGCATTCCCGCCAGAGCGATGGAGGCTCCTCCCGCGTTTCCGTGCACGATTCTGAGCGTGGTGACCAAGTCAAGGTTGGGAAGGAGCCCCGCGTCGCCATTCAGCCTGACCGCCAGGTCCGCCTCCCCCCCCTCGGGGCCGGGGCCCTGGCTGAGGATGATGGCGGCGGCGACGTTGCCTGCACCGGAATCGGCGTGGTCCCCTGTCTCGTGGTAGCCGCGGAGCCACTCCGCTGCGGCGTGGGAAGGGTCACACGATGCTGACGAGGCGTTCAGGTGGACGAAGATCGCGTCCCTGGCGAGCCACTTGGAACCCCCGAGCTGCAGCATGAGGTCCAGGGACAGTGGCAGCAGGGTGGCGTCCACGAACTTTTTGTTGGATACAATAAGGAGTTGTAAGTTTTTGTAACGCGAGGAGGTTGAGGTCCAATTCAGGGGAGATAGAGGTGCGCATCAGCACGCTGTAGCGAGGAGAGAGGGAGAGTGAGAGAGAGATCGGCAGCGTGGTTAACACGCACGTACCCACAACAAGCTTTGTTGCTGGGGGTTGCTCCCCGCTTTTACCACGGTTGTGGTGGCGTCGCAGGCGTCGACCCCGGCCGCGGGCGAGAAGAGCAAGCCGTGATCGCGCAGGACGCTCCTCAAATTGAAGCCGGGCCGAAGCTTGGACCCGCCCGTGCGGAACGTCGGAGCAGACTGATGGGGAAGAAGGGCGTTCTCGTCCAGCCTCACGGTCTCCGCGAAGAAGGGCAAGGCGACGGGTCCCGCGAGGCCCGCGAGCCACACCATCGTGACGAGAACCTCCCACCGCCTGAGCACCATGACCCTCCTCGCGCGGGCAAAGCCCGCCTCCCACCTCCACCTCGCCGCGCCAAGCCGTTATCTCCGGCGCCTACACCACACACGTGCCCAGGTGCTCTATCCTATGTTTCCCGTGCCCTTGGCTAGATCGCTCGCGAACGTTCGAGATCGCGGCCCAGGTGTCCTCTTCGGGGCTCTGCTGACCATCCCGCGGGGGCCTTGCAGCGCGCTTCCCCTCGGCGTCGGAGACCCGCGCCCGTCTGACGACCGTCTGAGCCGTTGTCGTGTTGTTCTGAAGCTTCAGGATTGTGTTTACGTCTCTCAAAAAACAAGGAAAACTTTGTAAAAGCACCAATTTTCACATTTGAACTTTGAAAGGTTATGTTTTTCTTGGAACCTTTGGGGCCGCGCCCCACAAGGGCGATTTCTACTCTCTAGGGCTCCTCTTTCCGTGTCCCGTTTCCGTTGCGTTTCTATTCAAACCAGGGGAACGAAAGCTCGTCCTCGTCGAGAAGAGAACACAAGCAGCTTTGGAGAGCAGAAGAGCGATGACCGGCGTCGTCATGGAGCTGCAGAGGTCCTCTTCCGCGGTCGGAACCCGAAAGTGTCCCGCCTCGACGGCGGCGGGGGTTTCAGAACTCCCTTACCGGGACATCGACGCCTGGTTCGCGCGCAACGCGGGCCAGAGGGCCGAGGGGGCCGAGGGAAGTTGTGAGCTTGCTGCCAGCTTGGCGGTCTTCGTCCGAGAGAACGCTACGCCAAGCACCAGCTTGAACTACAAGAGCGAGAGAGAGGACGATTTAACGCCTCTGTTGGACCTCGTGGGCAGCGTGGTGGCCGACCACGGGCTGCTGTCGAGCGCGCTGACCTGCTTGAAGATCCTGTCACGGAAGGAGAAAAACAGGAGATCCATCGAGTTGGGAGGACTGAAGAAGCTAGCGGCCTGCGCAGACTTCGTCAGCAACGTTCCATCGCTTGCCGCGGAGTGCGCGAACGTCTTTCTCAACTTTTGCTACGAGAGGCGAAACGTCTCGCCTTTTGTTTCTTGCCACGGCGTTGGGGTCCTCTCAAGATACTTGGATAGTGTGGACGACTTGGTCCAGGCAAACGCCGCCGGGGCGCTGCAGAGCATCTCCTTTCACGAGGAGGGGAGGAGAGAGCTGAGGCGCGAGGAAGGCCTTGTTTCCAAGATCGTGGGACTTCTGCGGTCGGAGACACCGAGGGTCAGGGCGAGGTCAGCCGGAGCGCTCCACAACCTCAGCTCAGACCCCGGAACGATCCATGCCATCCGGGTGGAGGGGGGGATAGCGGAGCTCGTTCGGCTTCTGAAGGACGGCGACGGCGCGGTGGCCGCGTCCGCGGCGGGCACGCTGCAGAACGTCTCGCGGGAGGTCGCCAGCAGGAGCATGATCAGGTGCGCTTCACCCTGCCACGAGTTCCATCTTTTGTTTCGAGAACCGCTCCCCCAACCGGCAAAGAAAAATCAACTGACTTGTGCTTGCCCTTCTCCTTGCTTCTTCCTTAGGGAGTCGGACGCCGTGAAGCACCTCGCAGACCTCCTTTGCTGCGACCACGTGCAGTGTCAGGTGTGCGCCGCAGGGGCTCTCATGAATGTCCTGGGGCCTGAGATCTCCACCCACCCGCACAGCAAACCAAGAAAAGCCTTCAGCAAGCTCATATCCCAGTGCCTAACGCTTGGAATCATCTACAGCGCGGTCTTGGATGAGTCGTGCAGCGGGGGGAGGGTGGTGGCGTAGCTGGCAAGCTGGTGGCGACAAAGTGCGATGCTCTGATTAAACCAAAAAAAAAAGTTTTGGAAAGAAGAATGATTTGCGGCTCAAACGGTCTCCTGCGTTCCCCAGATTCGGATGGAGTGGTCGTCGCTGGCGCTAGCGAAGGTGTAGGGGTCTGTTGGATTCCATGTCACCGCGTTCACTGTCCCTGAGTGGCCGGAGAGCACCTTAAGGAGCTCTCCCTTCTGCTGGTGCCAGATGTACACCTGAGAGTCCTCACTGCCAGACACAACAAAAGTCTCCGTGCTTCCCCCAAAGCAAGACCTGATCACGTACCTCCCCTGCTTCTCGTGCTGCCCCCTGTACCTCCGGATGGGCTCGATGGGCAGGGCCTCCGGCGAGCCGCAGCTCTCGAAGAACTCGTTAAGGTCCCACAGGTGAATCTTCTGGTTTTGCAGGTTGACGAGCAGCAAGTCCGAGTGCTTGCTCAGGCAGAGCGAGATGATGGACTCCTGCTCGTACACCACTGTCTCCGTGTCCATCGCCAGATTAAACAAGTGGAACTTCTTCTCGTTGCTGGTGCTTACCATCCACTTCCCGTTCCTGGAGATGGCCAAGTCATTGATTCTGGAGCCCTTCCAGTGCCGGACGAGCCTGCCGTCCAGGTGCCACATGTAGATGTGCTTGTCGATCGACCCGGACACGAACCTCTTGCTGTCCGGCAGCCAGGCGCACGAGGTCACACTGTCGAGGTGCTTCTCGTACCTGTGGTGCACCTTCCCAGTCTCTACACACCACGCGTTCAGCACGTGATCGTTGCCGCAAGTCAGCAAGTACTCCTCGTTCGGGCTCCAGCAGACGAATGCGATGGGCTTCTTGTGGCCCGCCAGCTCGTGCCTGATCCTAAACTTCCTGGAGGACGGCGACCTCGACCCGCCAGATGAGCCGTTGGCCTCCCCTGCGGGCGCCCTCTCCCAAATGATGCAAGTTCCGTCCGCGCTCGCAGAGGCGAGCATCCTCCCAGAGCTGCTGAACTGCACGTGCCACACCTCGTCGCTGTGCCCGTCCAAGATCTGGCTCGTGACGCTGGGGATCTGCTCTGGGCCACAAGCGTAGTCGCTCAACAGGCTGAAGGTGGTGTCCGTCTTGTTATAGTACATGCAGTGGGAGACCTGGTGCGCGACCGCCTGTCCCAGGAGGGACTCCAGCCTGTTCTCCGGGAGCATCACGCTCGATGGGATGACCTCCTGTAGTTTCCTCAGGAGCTGCTGCCTCGAGACCTGCGGGCTGACGGCCCCCTTGGCGTCCCTTGGCTTCTCCCTCGCGGATGACCCATTGGCAACCAAGGCCGCCGCAGCCTCCGACACGGGGTCGGACGAGGACGAGGGCTGATCCCCGAACGCCCTGCTCTCGACGAGGTCCTGCCACGACCGGCATCTCATCAGCGACGCGAGCTCGTGGAGCCGACCCGTGTTGATACCAAGAGGCGTGATCTCCTCCCGCAGGCACGCGAGCGCTGTGCCGACGTCGCCAGAGCTCAGTCTCTCGAGGTACTTCTGCTCCAGGACCAGGAACTTGGCCTTCTGGACGCGCTCCTCCGTCGTCGCCTCCTCGCCTCCGTCGTGGTCCTCCTCTACGGCCCCGAACAGGTGGTCCCTCTCTCCATCTATAAGTGCGATGACCTGCTCCCACTGGCCGGACAGGCAGCCCTCCTGGAGCCTCTGCACTCTCTCGCTGTGCAGGTTTACCCCGCTCGACTTTTCCAGCTTTTGGGCGACCTCCGGGTAGCCCAGCGAGTACAGGGCCTGCTCCATGACCCGCACGAGTTCAGTGCACTTGTACCTCGCGCCGGACAGCGGCAGCCCGAGCGCGACATCTAAGGTCCTGGTCGCTTCCGGGTGGAGGTGTCTCACCTCACCTTCCTCTCCCTCTCCCGGGGCCCCGTTTCTCCCAGGACTCGAGGAGTTCTCGGCGTTGCTCTCCTGACCCATCCCGCCCAAAGTTTTCGTTCTCTTGGCGGCGAGGCCAACGAGATGTCCGTCGTTGTCGTCGTGCTCCTGCGCTGCAACGGAGTTGTGGTTCCTTTTTAAACAAGGTTGGTTTTCTGAAAACGTATTCTTCTTTTTTGAGTCCTCAAGGTCCCTTCCAGCGGTCCCCTCACTGACCGTAGATGACATAAGCCACGGTGAGTTCAAACATCGATCAAGCGGCCAAACAACTCGCACTCTCTTTCCCTCTCTCTGTCTCTGTCCGTCCACCGCGCGGCCTACTACTCCACCATGCAGGCCTTTTGCTCGCTTTACTTCTGGCGCTCTCTGCCGGGTCCGGAGTGTCAACCCTACTCCCAACTCCTGATTCTCAGAAATGAAGCGAAAAATCGGATCCTGCGGTGGTGGGTCCGTGGCAATCGGGCGCGCGCCGCGGCGACGAGGGAGACGGTACGGGAGGCGGCAAGGGAGGCCACTCTCGCATCCTGGCACCTGGCCGGGTGGGGGGAGGCTTACGTTCTCGTGGTTCGCCTTCGCTCGGGCGCGGCGGAACGCGTGGACTTCTTCTTTCAGGACAAGGAGGTCGGCTGGAACACGGTGGGAGGTGCGAGCGAAGCGAAAGACATCGATACATATATATATTCCGGACGTCGTCGATAGGTTTGGCCTTGATGTTCGAGGAAAGTAAGCAGAGGCTGCTGAACGGGGTGAGCAGCATGGCGCGGGAGATGAAGTCACCGAAAATCTCCAAGCACGTTCCCCCGTTCGTGCACGCGGTCATCAACCCGAACAGGAACAGGAAGGAAGGTTCCACGCCGAGGAGCGTGTACTACACCATTCTGGTGAGCACCAACGCCTCCCCCCCCCAAAAAAAAAAAAAAAAACATCCCCTCCCCCCCCCCCCTCTTCTCGCCCCGTCGCCCCCCCCGCAC
>Ga0163109_10001487_pt1 | contig 18510 bp, 19 predicted proteins | sample CRUFie1St13metaG_FD_108704 | JGI IMG/M metagenome (GOLD analysis project Ga0163109, IMG submission 108704) | Marine microbial communities from the Costa Rica Dome - CRUD Field 142mm St13 metaG | ecosystem: Environmental > Aquatic > Marine > Oceanic > Photic zone | place: Costa Rica: the Eastern... | reverse complement strand
TATAATTCGTTTCGCCAAAAATAAATTAACAACTCAATACCATGCCAAGACTAATGCTAACTGATAAGCGGTGGCAAAAGCTACTTCAAGTAATGAAGAGCACTGGCCGCATTTACAATAAACCAGAACACAGAATGACCTTTGAAGGAATACTTTACCGCCTGAGAACTGGTATCCCTTGGCGAGATTTACCCACAGAGTTTGGTGGCTGGAGTGCCATTTATCGACGCTTCAATTTGTGGTCAAAGAAAGGTCTATTAAATATGTTATTCAATGAGTTAGCAAAACTTGCTGATTATGAATGGGTTTTTGCGGACGGTTCAATTGTTAAAGCCCATCAGCATAGTACAGGTGCTGCGACATCAGATAATGAATGCATAGGTAAGAGCCGAGGTGGTAATTCTACGAAAATCCATTTGGCTGTGGATAGTGGCGGACTTCCTATATATTTTGAGCTATCGGAAGGCCAAAGAAACGACATTACTCGTGCTCAAAGTTTGGTTGACCATTTGCAAGAAATAAATATTTTCGTCAGCGACAAAGGGTACGATAGTGATTCTTTGCGGGAATATATTGAAGCCAAGGGAGGCACTTCTGTCATACCGAAACGCAATTATGGCCAAGATATAGACAAAAACAGTGTCGATTGGTGCCTTTATAAATATAGGCACTTAGTTGAAAAATGCATTCGCACGAATTAAACATTATCGTTCAATATCAACTAGGTATGAAAAATTGGCGAGGAATTATGCCAGTATGGTGTCACTGGCATTTTCAATGATGTGGCTACCGATGTACTGCTGAGTGAAATATGTACAGCAAAGATCAACAGCCCCTAGAGAGTCCGTATCGAGGCTCAAATGTGTCGTTGCCATCGCCGGACTGCCCTACTCTATTCTCACCATCGAGGCAAAATACGCTATTTTGCGCAGTGTCTCATATTGATTATTGGCTTAAAACACACATAAGAGCCTAACAATTGTTTTACTAAACACAAGTTTCGAGTGGCTATTAATCTCGAATCAAGGTAATAAGTACACAACACTTAATTGAACAGGTAGAAGAGAGCGACTGCCTGTTGGTTGAACTTTGTAGTGGCGAAAAACAGGAGTTGTTACTAAGAAATATAAGCACTTAAACGAGGGACAACGATTTAATAAAGATGTCTACTTAAGAGAGGATTTAAGTTGCTGAGGAATTAGAAGTCGTTTGAAATATAGTCACAATACGATTCGCCGATAGGTTTGACGAAAAAAATCTATAGTACGCAATACCTGCCGGATGTTTGCGTACTACAAAGCGACCAAGCTTAGAATAGATGCTGCATAATATTGTATATCAGCACTCACCATTGCCTTCGCTAAGTCTGTCGTGAATGAAAAATGGAGGCCAAAATAAAACTGGCTCGCGGTATTCTTAAGTACCCTTAAGGCAGCTACACGAAGCGTCTGATTATCCCTAATCGCATTAACATCAAGCGTCGCCCCGCTACAGTGAACAAGAAGAAACTGTTCGGCGATTGCTAAGTCGGTACGCTTTTAGGTAAGCAAGGAGCAAGCATATTAGTCAGTCTTGTCGAACGGACAAGTAAGCTGTTTTTGATAATAAAAGAACCAATGAAAAGCGCATATTATAGAAAAGCCCCAGCCATGTTCACACATTCATAGTGGATAATGGTAGTGAGTTTTCCGATCATGAAATAGTGGCAGAAAATTACAAAACGGGCGTTTACTTCGCGAATTTTTACTCATCATGGGAGCGAGGACTAAATGAAAACGTCAAAGGTTTAATGATAAAACAGGAAAGTGCTTCGGCTTTAAGCAGCTCATTGTAGTGTACAGTGAATTACAAAAAAGCAGGTTAACTTAACGGGCGGAGCACCTAGGAAACGAATTCCCGCATCAAATATAAGCCAAATTGTTACGTAAGTTTTATCGGCGATGTATCACTAAACGGCCTTAAAAAAATTATAAATTTGTACCAAGGAGAACAGTGCCAAAATCAATATTTTTACGTCGTTTTTTGAAAAAAATATCGTAAAAAAGGCTGTGGAGAGCAATACGGAAAGGTTAGAAAATGATATTTTTAGATTAACATCTCACACTCAATTCCGTTATATAATACGTAGTCTTATATACATCAGAAAACACTTAAATTTTCGCATTTTTTGAATAAATATTACTCTTTCAACATTTTGCTCGTACCGAGATGAATAAGGAAAGCAACTTCCTGATTAAAACAATGTCTAGAGCGTTACTTCTTGTTCCATTCAGACATACTTTTTGATCGTACCCCCCACGTTACTTCTTAAAAATAAAATAAAAAGGAACGCTTTTTTTTGGGGTACAGAGAACGGTACAGAGAACGCTCTTAAAAAAGTCCAAAAATGTAGTTATGCTTAATTTTTGTACGACCGCGCTATAGAATCTAAACTTTGCAAAATGATAATTTTATTCACAATAACTGAGGCAAAGACCTGTCTATATTTACCACTGAAAAAGCCTTTGTACCTAAGCCTTTTTAAAAGAAGTCGGCGACTATACCTTTATCCATTTACTCATCGTTCTTAAGGAAAATTTTTCACGGTCTTTTTGGATGCATAAAATGACTGAGAGATATAAAATAAGAACTGCAAAAACATTATTGGGTACTTGGTTCAGAAATTGGCTGGCCAGCGGCCATGTCAATTTCTATCCATTGCAACGAAGGCAATTAAAGGTATAAAGAAGATAACTTTTTGTGTTTTCAAAGTGATTTCTGATTGTATAAGATGTTAAGGTGAAATTGTAAAATACCGCTTCGTCAATCATCTCAGCATCTGCTTCTGAAATTTGGAGAGCCCTCTATTTATTCGCTCCGCCAGTGCCGCACTTAAAACTTTTGAACCCGCCGGATATTGATAGGTCACTAACATTTCCCCATCTATAAAAATAGCTTCAAGACCAGTCTTCACATTGTAAGTTTCCGCTATGTTGTGAGGCTTACCACCTTTAAGTGTTGGCCTACCAGATTTCCCGTCCAAAGGAAGTTTAAGCTCATGATTACCTTGGCCAACAATATACAGCCTAAAACTCAATGACTCTTTGTAATCTCCAGCAGGACGAAGTATTGACTTGCCTCGATCATTTTGGAAACTAAGCAAAATTCTGTTCTCTTTATCGCTTTGGTCTTTTCGAAATATTTCATCAATCCCACTAGCGGCCGCTAGAGCAGTAATCGATTCGGTACGCAGTAGCGAACCCAATAATGATTTGTTAACGCTGGTGGGTATTATCGCAGGTCACAACATTCAGGCTGAAGAGCTGCTTATCGCGATTAGAAATGAACTAATAGCAGCATCAAATTCCTAAACCCGGCATTAAGCACCTCCGATAACAGGTGCTTTAGTCCCCCCTGCCTCTCAGTTGTATCACAACGTTTCGCTTTGTTTACCTCCAGAACCGCCGAATAACGGTGTGGAGGTAACGCCCTTTCTTTCTTGCCGCGTTCTCAAATATTCTTTATATAGAATAAAAAATAATATTCCTTTTAGAGAATATTGAAAAATATGCAATATAAGGTATATTTATAAATATACTTCTTATGGAATATATTGAGTTAACAATGAGAATTAAGACCCCAAAAGACGTAGGTCACTACATAGCATCTACACGCAAGGCGCTAGGGTGGTCTCAAACAGACTTGGCCACTAAAATTGGTAAAGACCAGCGCTTTGTATCGAGATTAGAGAATGACCCCACCAGCGTGTCATTTGGTACTGTGCTGATGGTTCTAAACGTTCTCAATATCGATATCGATATGACAAACCAAAACACTCATAAAACAGATGGGACAGCAGCAGTAGCTGGTGGACAGCGTATTCCCCAGAACGCCCCAAAAGACGTTAAAAGCCCATTAAGAAGAGTGAAATCAGGTAAGTTTGTCAGTAAGCCAACGAGAACGCCGGTGGTTGTTAGTAAGAATAAAGCTAAGGAATAGTTATGGCTAAGAGGAGAAAAACTAACAATCTCTCAGTGGCCATCAATGGCCGGCACGTAGGTACATTCGAGCGCTCTGGTGCCACGCATGCATTTACTTACGACGATGAGTGGCTATCCGCAGAATACGCACACCCAATTAGTTTATCGATGCCGCTTACCAAAAAGAGACACACCGGTGACCTGGTGCGCTTTTACTTCGACAACCTACTGCCGGACGACATTGAGATTCGTAAGTTAATTGTTGACCGTGTTGGCGCCTACTCTACAGACACAATGGATTTGTTGAGTGAGATTGGCCGTGATTGCGTTGGCTCTCTTTCTTTAACAGCGGAACCCGTCGATGGGATCGACGAATTGAAGCTTGAGGCAATGAGTCATGCCGATATCGAAGCGCACCTTAGGAATACAGTAAGACGTAAAACACTAGGTATGGATGATGATGACGTATTCAGAATATCCCTTGCAGGTGCACAAGAGAAAACCGCGCTGACACTTCATGAAGGAAAATGGCATCGCCCTCTAGGTACCACTCCAACAACCCATATATTCAAACTGCCAATCCATGATTTAGAAAACGGGCTAAAGCTAACAAACAGTGTAGATAATTAATGGTTCTGCCTGAGATTTATGCGTTACTTGGGATTCAACGTTGCACAAGCGGATATACGCACTTTCGGTGACCAAAAAGCGCTGGTGGTTGAACGGTTTGATAGGCAGCAAGGTGAGGACGGCCTAATATACCGACTTACTCAAGAAGACATGTGCCAAGCGCTTGGTAGGGCTGGCCAGTCAAAGTATGAAGCAAATGGAGGTCCGGGTGCGAGTGAGATAGCCAATCTGCTTCGCTTTAGTACTGATAGCGAAAATGACATGTATCAGTTCTTTCTTGCGCAATATGTATTTTGGCTGTTAATGGGTATTGATGGCCACGCAAAGAACTTCAGTGTTTACCTTGACCATACTGGCCATTGGCTCACCCCGCTTTACGACGTGATTTCAGCGCATCCATTCAGAAATCAATTCAGACGCAAGGAACTGCGGATGGCCATGAAGGTAATGTCTAAAAATAATCATTACATCTGGGCAGACATTCAAATGAGACATTGGAAGTCACATGCAGCTAAGACGTTCTTAAATGATGAGTTGGCTATGGGTTACATTGAAGCACTTAACGCGGATGTTGATGTTGCTTTGAGTAAAACCTTTGCTGATGCTTCTGAAGACTTCGACAAAAAGACTGGGGATCTGATAGCTGAAGGCGTGTTGTCCAAAGTGAGAATATAAAAATGGGGGCTATCCGGCCCCCACTAATGCAGTATCCTACTAGCTCTTACGCTTTATAGGGATACGCCACGCTTTATACCCATAATCATGAGCATCTAACATCTCTGTACTGTTTTTCTTGCGTCTAAAGCGACAAAACACGTAGTTACCTTCAATGTAATTACCACTCATAGCTCGAACCCTCCAGTAACGGTGGGTTTGTCACACACCAAAGGTTCAAACTCAGAATGTGTACAGATGTTGCCATATTTATGAGGACATGGCGTGTCCTTAAATCTTAATAAAGCCATTATTTAGCTCCTAACTTAAAGTAATTAGGAACTCATTGAAATCCTTATTAAAGCCGCCAGGGCCTGCAAAAGGTTCTATAAATATGTAATGTTGAAGTACAAATTTACTTGTTAACTCTCTTGATTTTTTATAGCCATTTACGATACTTTGAGCATGAAGATGTCCAATGCCGATTGATAATCTTCATGGGTCCATTTACTAAACAATGAGTCCCGATTCAGAGAGGCCAGTTGCCGCTGGCCTTTCGGTTCCCAACCCTAGAAAGCCACAGCGCTTACACCCTGTACGAATTTCCAGCGTCAAAAACAAGATAGTGAGGTTTTTGTCTTAATGCAACCCAATACCTGGTGGTATTTTGAGCACTCAAACTGGCATGAAATTTATGTTAGTAACAACTAACTTATTAGCGTTATACAAGCGTAAAATGCCCGGAATGCAAGCACTTATAGTTATTTCTAGGACATAAAAATAAATTTATTCTTAAAAAAGCGTTTTTATAAAAACACGACATATGGTGTTCAAAATTTAAGTAAAACAGCACATGTAGTGTTAAAGCTGATGAAATCACGTTGAGTTCATAAGTGTAAAAGTAACCGGCTTAGTGGGTGGATGGGCTTTACAAGAATCAACAATACACCATAATGTCGATAACAATATCCCAAGATGTAAGTTATACCCAACGCGTTCTATAGAATAAAAGAAGGTGAGTTTGTTAGACAGCTGGAAACTCAATAGAATAAAAGAAGGTGAGTTTGTTAGACAGCTGGAAACTCAATCCATCACAAAGGTTATAGCTCAAGAAAGCCCAACCGAACCTCAGAAGTTTTTTGTCGTGGCCATCAATGCCAATACAGAAATAGCTTATGTAATGCGCCATGGGCGCTCAGACGAACCTAGAACATGGCGACTCGACAACTTGGCTAGGTTTTTACGTAAGAACGGCGTAGCATCATTTGAGACGCTTTTTGAGGCGTAAAGTCATAGCCGAGATTTTGTTTTGCAGCATGCCCACTTTTATAAAGTCGATAAGACATCACTGGCAGAGTAGTTAGAAATGTCTATTATGCAGTAACAGCATTAGAAAGTGGAAAACGTAGGAGTTGTTTTGAAAAAAGGACTTGATAGGCTGAGAGCGCTCAATGAGCAAATGTTGAAAGAAGCACAAAAGCGTCGAGATAAAGAGCCAGAGCGGATAATTGAAGAGCTTTCTGGAGTACCACCTTTTGCCTTTGGCCAAGATAAACAGTACACGCACGACGGCGTGGACAAAAGCACCCTGCGAACGGTATCGACCATCTGTACTACTAAAAGAATCTACGTACTGAGTTCACCTGGCGCTGCGGATGCTCTAAGAGCAGTTATTTTAGAAAGAATCTGGGAGTATGAAAAGCAAGATGAAACCCAATAAGCAGGAACTTGAGTTAATCGTAGGCCATGCTAGCAATGCCCACCCTCTAGGCATGCTAGCTAACATAATTTTTATTGGGGTCTTGGGAGCAGCGTTGTTTGGCCTGTTATTTAAAGGCAAGGCGATGATAGGCGTTGCCTTATTTGTAGTATCCGGTTTTGCCTGTCGCCAATTAATATTTTTTCTTCTTAAGTTACACCTCAAGAAAAAGTATTGGTCAGAGTAAGCTAGTAACATTAAGAAGTAAGGCCTCGAACAAAATGGATATAGTATGGCCATCTCCTTCGAGCCTTCTAAAGCTTATTTAACCCGTTTCACTGCTGTTTTAATCTTCTCTAGTATCAAAAACAAAGCGTTCTTTATAGGCGTTTGAATATTCAATCACTAAATCATATTCATCAAATGTCGCCTCAATATCCTGTTTGAGATATTCTCTTCCCTGCCCTACATCCAGAGAAAATAGAGTAAGCTTTTCGTTTACAACCAAAGATGCTCCTTTAGCAAGCCAGTGCGTCGAACTATGAACAATGTTCACTTTAGAGCGTCGCGCTACTAGTTGAGGGACATCGGTATCCTTATCTACTTTCTTCCCGTTATGGAGAACCGTCAATGAACTGATAAAGGCCAGCCCAATTCCATTATTAGCTATATTAAAATGCAGCGAAATCACACCATTATTCACACTTGTAAGAGTGACGTGGTCAACCAAATTCACACAACTCAGTTAAGCCGCTTTTCCTAAATTAGCCATATCAGCCTCATATTGGTTTAGACTTTTGCAATCCAGATATGAGTGCATTCTTTGACTGTTATAAAACATAGTAATGTATTGCAGGATATCCTGCTGAGCAGCATGGCGGCTTTGGTAGTGACGCCATTGCACTCGCTCTTGTTTTACTGTACCGAAGAAGCTCTCCACAACGGCATTGTCCCAACAATCACCTTTCCTGCTCACGCTGCCTGTTACCTTGTACCGCGTCAGAAGTCTTCTAAATTGGCGTCTGGTGTATTGTGAACCACGATCTGAATGATGTATCAGACCTGCCTTGGGTTTACGTTGCCATACAGCCATTGTTAACGCATTACACACAAGCTGAGCATTCATCACTCCAGCCCACGACTTTGCGTGAGAACAGATCAATGACAACGGCCAGATACAGCCAGCCTTCCTGCGTCTAGATATAAGTAATGTCAGAGACATATGCCTGATCTAGTTTTTGCGCATCAAAGTCACGTGACAGCACGTTATTGAAGACAGGTTGTTGATGGTCACTGTTAGTCGTTACTTTGTATTTTCTACGCCGTATTACGCTCACGCCGGCTTCCGTCATCAAGGCTCTCGTACGCTGTTTTACAACCGGGTAACCGAGCGAATTCAGTGCACGTTTCATTCGCCTTACGCCATAGGTAAAGTCACTGGAATCTGCTATTATTTCAACCCACTCAATTAGCTCATCATGTTGTGGTTCGGGTTCAAGTTGTTCATTTCGTCGCACGGCACTGTAATAGTTATGGCGACTGACCCCCAGAACCTGACACATCAGACTAATCGGCCAGATCTTCTTATGTTGGGTTACGAAACCGTATTTCACTTGGTTTCTTTGGCAAAGAAGATCGTCGCCTTTTTTAGGATCTCTTTCTCCATTTTTAGGCGCTTATTTTCTTCTCGCAACCGCCGAATTTCTTCCTGTTTCGGCGTCAACTTACCGTTGCCACGAAATGCATGAGCACCTTCCGACTCCTGCTCTTTAAGCCAGCGGCCTAGCATATTGGCGCTAATGCCAAGGCTACGAGCTGCCTCAGCGATCTTGTAATTTTGTTCTGTAACCAGACTTACGGCATCCAGTTTGAATTCTTTTGAGTAGCTTTTTCGCGATTTCATATACACTCCAGTTGAGATTATTATCTTTTAACTGATTGTGTGAATCTATTCGAGAACGTCACGTACGCGTGTTAGAACAGCTTAAGTCTGAGTGAGGGTTACCAATGGATAATGGACCAGAGCTAATTTCGGCGACGCTGACGGATTGGTGTGAATCCAATAATATTGAACTGGTATATATACAGCTAGGTAAACCGCAGTAAAATGGTTTCGTAGAGCGCTTTAGTGGTTTATTCCGCAGATAGTTTCTTGATGCTTACTTGTTTGAAAATCTTAATCAGGTAAGAGAAATGGTTTGTTCTGGCGACTGAATTATGACGAAGAAAAAACACATGAATTTCATGTTGATATAATCTAACTATAATCATAGTTCGATTAAAAAAATTTGTGAGTGGGTTAATCCCCCCTATCCTCTTCTTTCTTTTTCTATCTTATTCTAATGTGGTTACTTTTGGCACGTTCCGAACGTGGTTGGAATTTTAAGCATATCTATGGAGAATTTCGATTGTGGATGGAGCTAGTTTTATCCATCTGCGTATGGATGGCACCACTTGTGTTTAGCGCGGGCTCCATAGCTTTCGCTTGTCTCTTATTTTTATTATTTTATCGTGTATGGTTAAAAACTTGAGCGTTCGCTTTGTTGAATTGTATAAATTGCAGACTAATCTGAATTTTAGGCACGAGAAAACTCCAGAACAGTGTCTGGATTCCAAACAGTTGTTTTTTTGTCAGTGGTTTTGTGCTTTTTTCATTGCTGCAAGGTAGGACGCGTGTTCCGCTGGCGTAGCATGCTTACCCGGCCTATTTAGTCCCATTGGCTTATTTATTGAATTGAGAGTAACGCCAACAGTTTTTTGTCTCACGTCAAAAAGTCGAGATTTTAGCTGCTTGTACCCTTCCCTGACCCGCTCAGCTAATCTAACTTGTAAAAAAGCGATTCGTTTGCCCTCAAGCTTGAGTGTTACTAGCCCGAGTTCGACAAGTGTATTCACTACCCGCCTTACGGTATTCCTTGACCACTGCATCATTGCTGATAAGTAAGGTACGCTTAGTGACAAGGTCGATTTATCAAATTTGTCTCTGAATTTGATCTTATTGTGAAGGTACCCATGCAAAACTAGCGTTTTATGAAGGTGCCGAGATTGATTGCGCTTCCACTTTTCCCCTTTTTTAGAGGCTTGCAGCGCGTTAACATAAACTTTGAAAAATACATTTTTCAAATTTGGCTTTTTATGTTTACTACTTTTTCTTAGAAAATTTAAGATTTCTGACAATTCAGATGAGAATTCCTGAGCATACTTATGAGTACCAAGTACTAAATAATGTGATATGTCGTCAAAGTAGTTATAACGAAGAGCCTTATTTTTGTCGTCAGGTTTTTCAGCACGTGCTAAAAAGTTCTTCTCGACAAGCTTATCTATTGTTGACCTTATTGTGTTCGCGGAGTATCCAAGATTGTTACAAAGACTTGCTGTGCTACGTTTAAATACTTGTCCCTTTTGTTTATCACAAGCAAAATAAGTAACAAAAGAGAAAACATATGATTCTGTTTCGTTGAGGTGTTCAAAAAGTCCCGTGCTCATGAACACAAATTCTGTGTTTGTTCTCATGTTTTTACCAACAAATCGAGTTATTGTTGATAAAAAACGCCCTAACAGTTGACGTGATCGATCAATCCGCTAGAATTGGATGTGTAACTAGTTCCAAAAAGTTACATCCTAAGACCCGTGCAGTGCGCCAACACTTCACGGGTTTTGTCTTTTCAGCGCTTCTTATCTTCCCAAATAATTTATGTTGCTCTTCAGTGAGCAAGTTAAAGATTCAATATAAGTAAGAGAATGTCTTTAACAGATGTAATCTTTATACGAATGGTTTTAGAGATCAAGTTGGATCGTGATCTATTTTGGATCTTTTATAGATTCGATCCGAATCCTAATCTATTGATTTTCATTACTATAGATTCGATCCGGAAAGTTTTTATCATTAAATTATAAGCTAGCCCTGACTTTTGAAGTGGCTCAAAATATGTAACGCGGACATATCTCGTCTAAAAGCTATAACTGACGAGCCATGTTCTGGTGAATAACCAATATTGATCAGGTAACCTTGAACTGTGGCCCGACCGTATTCGACTACCAATTCACCTTTTCTTGGCTCAGACAAGTGGCACGTCTCAATGATTCTAACAATTTTATTTTTGACAACGTTGTGTATTTTAGCTTTATATTCGGGATCTGCATTCGTGAGTACCATGTTTGAAAACTTGCGCTTAAATTCACTAAGACTAGTCGAAGGAGCTACTGACTCACGAAGCTCGTTCCATGTATACATCTGCTGTGCCTGACGTCCGGTAATGAGATGTTCCCTCGCCCATAGACCAAACAGAATTTCAATCTCATTTTTTGTTGCGAAAATATCACTGTCTATTAACAACATTTCGTTAAGAGATTTTTCAGCTCTCACGGCTGCTATAATATTTTTTACTGTCGATCGCGGAAACTGAACAACTGCAGCTTTCTTTTCTATCTTTTTTTCATCTTCATAGGTAACAAGGGCCTCAAGCCTGAAAAGCTTGTAGTACATCTCAATGTCTTTAATTGTACTGTGGTCTTGTCCATATAAATCGCGCATATCAAACGTGGTTGCTGATATTCGCTGCAAAGATTGAATAGCATTATTCATATAACCACCAGCTGATGCATCTGAAAGCGAAATATCCTTCGCCATTGATATAAGAGGCTCCAGTGGTAGTGTAAATGTTTCTCCAATGGTATCGGCCTGTTCAACTCGTTCAGAAATATGATTTATAAGCCAGGTAATAGCGCCTGCGTAGTAGCTCATATCAGGGAGATAGATAAGCCTCCCCTCTTCTGCGCGTGAGGTAATGGAAATTGGTTTTACTCTTCCATCTACTTTTAGTTTAACGTTGATCGTACCTGCCTTATCTTTACGATTAGTTCGCATGGCTTTGACTAGATATCTAACAATTTGTAGCTCAAGGAAACGCGTTTTATCGTCATATCGGTCAATATCTATAGTTTCAACGGTATTAGATGACACCAACTGATAACTATCTCCGTCCGGTACTGATGAATAGTCTGCCGCTGCTACGGTCTGCCCTTTAGGTATCACTAATGTAAAAATTTTTCCTCTACGACGTCGTATTGGATCAGTCGTAATGAACTCACTTTTTATAAGGTTTGCTTTTTCAAGGATTACCAGATGATGTCGAATATTTGATACTTTTCGATTTATACGTTCAGCGATATATTGGAAACTTGCAATGCGTTCTTCGATATCTTGTATTGCAATAAAGATGTCAGAAATCACTGCTACTGTGATTGGTGAAATAGATAATGCACCACATAAGCGGAGGTAAAGTTTTAAATCGAGAGATTCAGGGGCGTCAACCAGAGGCGCTTTAAATCCATATTTTTCTGACAAGTCAAAAAGCTCTCGCACAATAATTTTCCCCGTTATTATAGATTGCAGTTATTTCGTTGATTCGATCCTGAGATTACCCAACTATCTTAATCAAGTCCATTTTTAAGGTTGTATTCAAATGTATGTTCAAAGGAAGTAAAATCTTCAATAGGTTCAGGTGAACCTGATATGAATTTTTATCTCGCAAGAGCTTGCCAGTAAAAGCTTTCAAGAAGTTTTCAATTAACAAATTAAATACTGAATTTAGTAGATTTTTTGTCATTAAAATACTGATTTTCTGTGATGATGCGTCAAGAATAATTACAAACTTTTTATCCTCTATTTATCTATCGAATACGTTTTTTTACTTAAAATCTTTTATATTGGGTTCATGTGAACCTGATAGGTATAAACACCTCTCAACCCCCGACCATTAAAGGCTTTCAGTTAGGTATTAATTATTGAACGAAATAACCTAAACATCCTTTTTAAATAGATTTTTAAAGATTCGATCCGAGACATTAAAAGATTAGGATGTCAGACTAAAGTTATGTGCTGATACAAGGTAAAGACGATGAATACAGACGAAATGTACAATGGGCTGCGCGTGCTTTCTAGTTACCATAGAAAAGGAGGCGTTGGAAAAACGTTTCTTGCATCAACAATAGCATATCTGTTAGCAACCGGCGGCCCAGATGGAAATGGGATAAAGCGTCGTGTTTTGGTACTGGATTATGATTCACAGCAAGATTCGTCTAAAGCATTCTTAAAAATGGATGCTATTCCAGGTGATGATGAATACGCTGCTCCCCTACACCCAGAATTAGAAGAGATTGATGATCCAGAATGGAGTGGTCGAAATACTTCTACTGATATTTTGTTTGACTCACCAGTATATGAATACCCGACAGCTTTTGAGAACATCAAAGTGTTACCATCCGAAGGTAATGTTGATCGTGTGCTAGCTCTGACACCGCAAGCGGACAGACTGGTTTCAAAAATTTCGACACATATGCACGATTGGTTTTCAATTCCAGAATTGGCCGAAGATTACGACATTGTTATTGTTGATAACCCGCCAAGTAAGTCACCTGTTAGTGCTGGTATGTTGGGTGCTGCTACTCATGTGATAATTCCAACTGAGCCTGAATACGACTCTATAGATGGTGTACCTATGTTGCTTAATCGCGTAGACCGAATTAATGAAGACCGACAAAGAGCACCACTGAAGATTGTCGGTGTTGTTCCAAATAAAGTTCCAAGCAAATCACGTCTTACTCAGAAAGATGAAGTGGCACTTGCTAAACTTTATGACAAAAATGGTCCTACTGGAAAATATATGACGCGCTTTTGGCTTCAGCAACGTAATTGCTATCGCGTTATGGAACGTCCATCTGTTGATGAGTCACATTTTAATTATGTACATAATCACCACGCGCAAAAAGAAATGCAGAAGCTTTATGAACTGATTGAAGGCAGTTTATGGGGGAATGAATAATGAACAGTCCTAAAAAGGCAAGACGTAGAACAGTCGGAAAAGTTAATTCTCAAGAAGATTTAATAAGCCAATTTGAGTCAGGTGAAGGCGTATCTAAAAAATCTCAACAGATGTTGGATGACCTCAAAGCAAGGGACAAATCCAAGGAAAGCGAAGTACATGACGATCCTATCTTCAAGACGTCCTCTGAATTAGATAGAGTGCTGGTGGATTATATACAACCGCAGTCAGATAATTCCCGATACTTACCTGTTACGTTTGCACAAAAATCAGATGATGAGTCCATCGCAGCTTTGAGCAATTGTGTTGTCTGTGAAAAGGGGGTGCTTGAGAACCGATTATCAAAAGATAACCCTCGTTATGACGCCGTCAGTTTAGAAATAGAAGAAATAAAAAATTTAGCTGAGACCTTAAAGCACAGTGAACTAGTTCATCCAATTTCTGTGTGGAGAAAAAATATGACTGACTATCCTATTGTAGCTGGTCATAGACGTTTCTATGCAATTCGTTTTCTTTATGGTGGTTTGATAAAGGTTAAAGTCAAAATCTATGCTGAAAAACCACGAAACCTTAATGTGCTCCGTCACATTGAGAATTTCTCCCGCTCTGATCTGACTCCACCTGACGCGCTAAACAGTTATGCAAAAGCAGTTCGCGAACTTGAAAGTTTAGAAGGAGCAAAGATGCAGACCGAACGAACTTCTTTGGTAACGTCATATTTAGGCATTAGTCGTCCTTCCTATTATCGATACGATAAGCTTTATGAGCATTTTGAAATTGTTTATAAACTACTTGAAAACAAAGTTGTAACAAGTCTTATAGCGCTATATGAAGAGATTAAGAAAGCGGAAAAATATAACGATGTCGAGCGATACCTAAATAGATTGGCAGATGTCGGAAAATTTAAAAAATATATACCTTCTAACATATCCAAAAAACCTGGTAGGGCGAAGCAGTACATTACAATGCCAAAAGTGAAAGTTACTCAAACTTCAGCAATTCGTCGGTTATTAACAGAGGATGTTACAAAGCTCGATATAGGTATTGATTGGGAAAATGTTAACTTTGACGATGCTGCGGCATTAGAAAAGGTATTAAAGTCTTTACTTGTATCACTGTCAAAATGACGCATTTCGGTTCAAGTGAAATTTAGTAATTTTCTGGCGCTGCAGGCTAATATTTACGAGGCTTGCAGCATTTTTTAATTTAAAATTAAATTGGGGGAGAAATTAAAGATTTTATATGAGCCCCAGATTCGATCCGACACTTTTTATCTCCATTTTTACCTAACTTTGGTATTCAATTAAAACAATGGCAGCAAATGATGGTTGAAAAGTGGATTACAAGGGGATTTATTCAGGCGTCTAGATACGCGAGTATTAGCGCTAAATCTATCCAACACCTTTCTCGCGTCTATGTTCTTCTATCTATAATAAGTTCTAATGATTACAACAATATTGCTTGCTATACGCTCACAAACTTTGTGCTGACCAAAAGCTTCTCTATAATTTTCAATTGCCTCGGATGGGAAATAATATCTATGTTGACCTTAAAGGGTAAAGCTTTGTCTAACGAGGCATTCGCATTGTGATCTTGCGTAAGTCGAATTCGTCTTTTTTTAGCAGAAAACGTTAATTCCTCAGTTGTCACTACCACAGGCAGACCTAATTTAAGCGCAAAGCTAATTGCGTGAGAGTCGACTAAGCCCCTATCGAAAATAAGAACATCAAACTGATGATGACCTATAAGTAACATGTCCATGAGGTTACCGTTTTTAATCAGGATCGCATCGCATTCGGTATAAAGGTGAGAATAGGGAGAAATGGCATACTGCATAAAAGCAAAGAACTCTTGCTTTGCAGTAGTGGGCATAATATTGATGAAACCAGACTCCATCATCGAAAGGAGGCCTTCTCTTACGCTGTTATGGAATTGGACAGCACTTTTCGCACTATTTTTAAACTGCTGATTTGTAATAAGCTTAGAAAGTGCTCTTACTTCAAATGAATCTCGAATAAAGCTAGGCAGTCCCTCGAACGCCGTGGCAGTTAATGTGTCCCATCGATTGAAAAAATCATCAATGTCGATGTTATCTGCAGGCACTGGTAACGGTTTATGACACTTGAGCGAATATTCGTCTCGGACAATCAGCGTTTCATCATTTGTATAGGCTTTTATCACTACTTTTTATTCACCGCTTGAAAACAATATCGTTAATGTATTAAGTATGAAAAACACGTTTTGATAATTGGTACATTAACGATAAATGAGTAAGGTTGAAGAGCAGCAGGTGGACTGATGCTCAATAGTTCAAAAGCGAGTACCGCTCGAACTCCGGTTGAAAAAAGGAATATTAGTTATCACTCAGTTCGTAAAGTGTTGTATCAAAGGTGCACAACGGTTTTGTTTGTTCAGGGGGGGAGGGTGACAACCAACTAAGAGATGAACTGCTTCTGGTAATATTTAGAGTGGTTATTATTAGGCAAACTCCGAACACTATAGCCAAAAAAAGTTTCGTATAGACCATTATCAGGGCTACTTTACCAGCTTCTTTGGCAGAAACTTTACCGACCACGGTTAATTTGTGAGTTGAATTAAGTTTCATGATAACCCCTTATCTTCAGGCGCAATATGTGCGAAAAAAATCATAAGGTGGTCATTAAAAGCGTAGACCAATGCAAGTAAGATTGAAATCAAATTGCTTTTTTTAGTGCGAATCGATGGATTCAATGAAGTGCTAAAAATGCATTTAAAAACAATGAAGTAGGAATTTTTACGTTTCAGAGATAATCACTTTACTACGCTAATTATCACTAATAAAAAATAGAGAATCTGTTCTATGTGATTGATACAAAATGTTTTTTAGACTGTTAATTAAAGAAGTTTTATAGCATGGTTAATTTCATCACAGAGTTTAACTTTAGATGATTTGCCGCCTCCAACCGGCCCTATTAAATAAAAGTGTGGTTAACTTTGTCTTAGGCGCGTTTCCTTCTTCTATTAGTGAGAAATAGACAATAATTGTCATGGTTCTCCCTTGGCGAACGGCTTTCGAACTAACTGCAATACATTAGTAAGGGCCAGGAACGTGATGAGCACCAAGAATAGAACAGACAATGTGGCTGGAATGTAATGAAACTCATATTCTCCGACAATGTTGTTGAAGTGCCATAAGAAAAAAAGTACGACTAATGGAGTTAATGTTGCAGATACATAGCCCACAATAGCACATGCCGCCTCGATCATACGGCTGGCTTTACTGGCGAGGCTATTATTTGGGGAAAAGACTTTCCAACTGGTCAACGAAAAGCGTTCAAAATCCGCTCGCTGGATAGAGGCATTTATTAATCGTAATTGAATGTTTAAGTACGTTAAAAGAATAGCGACCAGGGCTAATATATACAGGTACGCTTTTTCTATTTCCATGGAGACGTTGAAAACCGGTAAAGAGACTTCGCCTTTAAAAAGCTGGCGGACCGTATCTAAAGTAATTAGCCTTAAATCTTGAATGTCTAAGCCATAATTGACGTGAAAACTATTGGCTTTTCCTTCTACAAACTCTGCTCGTTTCCAGTTGTCTCGGGGAGAAATGATTTGAAAATCACTGATCGTGCGACGCAATTCAACGAAAAACGCAGAAAACTCTTTTTCGTCAATCGGTATTGTGTCATAGCTTACTAACACTTCACTTTTTGATTCAATAAAAACAACTCTGTCAATTTCGGGATCAGAAAAAAAAAGAATTGCGAAGTGTGGTTATTACCTGAGTTACCTTTGACGAAATCTGAGGGGTTTACAACCTGAAATCGATGTAACTCCAGTCTAATGTGACCTCTAACAGACTGTCTTTCTTCAGCGTATCAACAGTCCATCCAACTGTTTGTAGGATTTCAGATGCTGTCGGGTTTTGCTGAAGATTGCTGAGGTTTTTTTTTACGTCTTGGTAGGAATAAATACTATCGTCCGGCTCAACTTTTGGTATGACCTTGGAATCTTCCTTTAACGCCTCGAAAATCCAAAAACTCCATAGTACATTGTACTTTTCTATATTTGCTTTAAAGGTGCTGTTTAGATTGAACGTAAAGACAAGCAACAATATGAGAAGAATAGCAGTCTGCCTAGCTGACTTTATCTTGTCTTCCATGAGATTAGCCTTCATTTGTGCGTATAAATAATAAACAGTTTTAGTACCATATCGTACGGAATAAATATTGTACATTGGTAAATCTCAGGGAAACTCTAGCGCGTGATCGTAAAAGAGGATGTTAACAGTACTCATTCTCTTCGTAAGTTCACAATGGAAGATTGAAACACTGATTTCTCTATGTGCAGAAAAATAGCTGTCGACCATGAATACTGTCTATTTATTTTACATTCGTTTCATATCAATTAAGTCCAATTCGTTGTAGCTCACAATACATAAGGCAAGGCACATATTTTGCTAATGTTTCACTGCTCTGGAAAAGGAAAACAGCATGAAGCATATTCTTACCACCATACTATTGCTATCAATCAGTAAGGCAGCATTCGCCGACATTATAAAATATGAGTATTCACTCAACTATACTGGCTATGAATACTACGGTGTAAGTTATCTCGATGAGTTACAGATTGCCTCTGAACTCGATGATCTGAACACCAATCCGATTGAAGTCTCATTTACCTATGATGATACACTCATGTATTACTCATATTGGCTCGATGGTGAAAATAGAGTAGGGCAGTTCGGAGGTGGAGATGATAC
>Ga0163109_10001486_pt1 | contig 18511 bp, 10 predicted proteins | sample CRUFie1St13metaG_FD_108704 | JGI IMG/M metagenome (GOLD analysis project Ga0163109, IMG submission 108704) | Marine microbial communities from the Costa Rica Dome - CRUD Field 142mm St13 metaG | ecosystem: Environmental > Aquatic > Marine > Oceanic > Photic zone | place: Costa Rica: the Eastern... | reverse complement strand
TCAGCACCAAATGTTGTATTGGCAGCAATTTTATTCGCATACGCTGTATCAAAATCGCCTTGACTAAAGCTCTCGCCTGGTTCCCATGTATTTGTTGAATTATTCCAAATAAGTGCTTGTCCACTTGTTGGAGTAGTACTAGCAACATCAATTAAGTCAGCAAGTTCACTTGGAATATTACTTTGATTTAATTGTGCCCACGCATTACCATTATAAATGTAGAAATCTAAGTTACTTTCATCTACCCATAAGTCTCCATTATCTGCGTTTGTAGGAGCAGTAGCACCAATATTAGCACGTACAGCTTCTGAGTATGGGTTAATATGTACCCATTGACTACTATCTGAATCTGTATACCAAACATATAAGTTCATTGTATTGTTGTTTAACCACAAATCACCTTCGCTTGGATTACTTGGTACTGATCCTGATAAGTTAACACTTGAACTAAAGCCTGGTGCATATAATCCTAATGCACTATCCCAAACAAGTACGCTGTTGTCTGCTGGTGCATTTGTTGTAATATCTACATCACTTAATTCTCCAATTGATGCGGCACCTAATGCAGTATCAAAATCACTTTGACTAAATGAATCGCCCGGAACAAATACACCGCTAGAGTTATCCCAAATAAGTGCTTGTCCGTCTGTTGGTGCTACTGTTGCAATGTCAGTTGGTATATTACCTACTGCAACACTTGCTCCCATTCCGCTGTGATTACCACAGTAGTAGTAAAGTGTTGGAGTTGCTTGATCAACTTCAATCTCTGTATATGCACCTGCTGTACCTGGAGTTCCTACTTCTGTAACACCTGTTGTATAATTTGCACCAGAATTATGTGTTCCATCAGGTGAAGTACTAAATCTCAATGGATGAGTAGTATTACTTGAATCTGCTTGGTCAAATCTATAAGTTCTACCAGGTTCTAAACTTATTACTGCTTGACTTGCACCATCAATAACAAATTTTCCACCTGCTACTGTTACAACAGGATATTCTGTAATTAATTTACCTTGTGCAACAACATTGCCGTTTAGAACAATATGTCCGTTTGTAGTGTTTAGTGTAATATCGGCACTACTATGCGCTGTTAGTACCATGTCTGCACTTGTTTCAAGTGTTGTTTCACCTGTACCATGTGTTACTAAGTGTACATGCTGGTCTGTAGTACCTGCTAGTTTAACACCACTTGTTACAGCATCTTCTGATAATACTTGTGTGTTATTCATATACAACGAACCTGGTCCAATGTATACATCTTTCCATGCATATGTTGATGAACCTAAGTCATATGTAACATCTGTATCTGGAATAATACTACCATCAAAAGCCGCTAAATGTGAAGTAACATCAGCATCTGTATAACCTTGTATTGTTCCTGGTTCCCATACACTATTAGCATTATCCCAAATGAGTGTTTGTCCGTCTGTGGGTGCAACACTCGTAGTATCTACATCTGAAAGTGCATCAATTGACTTATTACCAAATGCTGTATCAAAATCACTTTGACTAAAACTGTCTCCCGGAACAAATACACTGTTAGCGTTGTCCCATATAAGTGCTTGTCCATCTGTAGGTGCAGTACTTACTAAATCCACATCTGTTAAATCATTTAGTTCAGTTGGCGTGTCTAAGTTGTTAACTTGTACCCAAATATTTCCGTTAGTATCTGGATAGTAAACGTACATATCTAATGTCGCTTCATCTAACCACATATCTCCCAAAGATGGACTACTTGGTGCGCTTGCTGATATTGAAATATTAGCGGCTACTGCATCTGGTACAAAGTTTGTACCATCCCATACTAGTGCATTACCACTAGCAGGTGCGGCTGTGGTTGTATCCACATCGCTTAATGAATCAATACTAATATTACCTAGTAGTCCTGTTCCTGCAATAGGCTTGTTAAAGTTCCATGTATCAGTTGTACTATTATATGTAATAGTTGCATCACCATTGGAACCTAAATCTAGTGCAATACCTCCACCGTTTGAACTTACTGCATTAACTGCTCCTGTTCCTAATACAAGATTTTTATCGTCAACTTCTACAGTTGTTGAATTAATAGTTGTTGTTGTACCATCAACTTGTAAGTCACCTGCAATAATTACTTTACCTGTATTGTCTCCAACACCTGCTGGATCAATTGTAAAGTTTGCAGGTCCTGCTAAGTAGCCAGTTGTAACTATATTACCAGCTGTACCACCTGCTAAAAATGTATTGACACGTGCGTCTGTATAGTATAAGTTAGTTGAACCTTCACTTAAATCATCTGTACTCTTTCCTGCAAAGTCTGTATCAAAATCACTTGAAGTATATGTAGAAACTGTTCCAGGTTCAAAATTTGTAGTAGAACTATTATAGATTAAAACATCACCATTTGAAACACTTGTAGTATCTACATCACTTAAATCGTCAATTGACTTATTACCAAATGCTGTATCGAAATCTGATTGGCTAAATGAATCTCCTGGAACAAATACGCTGTTAGCATTATCCCATATAAGTGCTTGTCCATTTGTAGGTGCAGTTGTTACAAGGTCTACATCTGTTAAGTCGTTTAATTCAGTTGGAGTATCTAAGTTGTTAACTTGTACCCAAATATTTCCGTTTGTATCCGGATAGTAAACATACATATCTAGTGTTGCTTCGTCTAGCCACATATCTCCTAAATCAGGACTGCTCGGTGCTGTAGCACTAATTGTAATATTAGCAACAGATCCACCAGGAGCAAATGATGTACCATTCCATATAAGAGCATCGCCTGTACTAACACCTGTAGTATCTACATCAGTAAGTCCGCCTACACTTTTTGTTGCAAAACGTGTATCAAAATATGTGTTTATTTCATCGCCTAAATTAATAAATCCAAAATGACTGCTACCACTATCGTATAATAATATATCACCACTTGCAGGTGTATCAACTCCATCTACATCTGTTAAGTCTTGAATACTTGCCAGAGCAATCTGTTGATCTGCATATGTTTGAACTTCAGTCGCAAAATTTACTAATCCAAATTCAGTTCCATCATACAGTAAAAAGTCGCCAGTAGCTAGTGTATCTGAACTACTGCTAACTACATTCGAGAGATCTTGGATACTACTGTTTACATCTATTAATTCTACCCAGTTACCACCATGAGCATAGTAGGCTTTACCTTCTGCATGTACATGTGCAAACATACCATGATATGTTGATGCACTCGGTAAGTCACCTAATGTTGCAAATAGGTTTGCAAACTTAACAATTTCACCGTCTGTTGCGGCAAGAGCTCTTGCATCTGTAAAGTAAAGATTTGTACTTCCTTCGCTTAAATCATCTGTACTAAAGTTTGAAATGTCTGTAACTTGTCCACTAACATTACCATAAACAGTACCAACATTTAAATCTTTGTTTAAATTCCAACGATCATCTGCACTAGAATATTGAAATGTTGCAAGTCCGTCGGTTCCTAAATCAAGTGTAAGTCCGCCGCCATTTGATGAAGTTGCATTTGTACTACCACTGCCCATTACAACATTTAAATCATCTACAGTAAGTGTAGTACTATTAATTTGTGTTGTAACACCATCGACTTGTAAGTTACCAGCGATAACAACAGTACCTGTATCATCTCCGTGTGCCGCTGGATCAATTGTAAATGTAGCAGGACCACGTAAATAACCAGTTGTTACAATATTACTTAATGAACCGCCACTTACATATGTGTCTACACGTGCATCTGTATAATATAAATTAGTTGAACCTTCACTTAAATCATCTGTACTTTTAGCCGCAAAATTTGTATCAAAATCTGTGCTTGTAAATCCTTGTATTGTACCAGGTACCCATACGCTATTAGCATTATCCCAAACAAGTGCTTGATTACTTGTTGGAGGATTTGTAGTTGTATCTACATCAGTTAATGATCCTATACTTCCGCCGCTACTTGTTGGTTGCCAGGTTGTTCCATCATAAACATATAAAGTTTGATTAGCAGTATCGTACCAAAGTTCACCTTCATAACCGCTAGTTGGTTGAGAACTAGAAACTGTTGAAATTGCTACTGCATACGCTGGTGTAATTTGTACCCATTGCTCACTATCAACATCAATGTAATACGTATACAATTGCATATCATCTTCGTCAATCCACAAATCACCTTCATTTGGATTTGCTGGAGGATTACTACTAATTTCTAGTGAAGCTGGTAACTGTTGGTCAACAACTGCAACCCATTGACTTGTTCCTGCTCCGTCTGTAACATAAACAAATAAATCACCATAATTTTCATCGTACCATAAGTCGCCTTCTTCTGGACTTGTAGGAGCACTATTACTAACTACAACATTTGCACCTGCTGTACCTGGTACAAAGTTTGATCCGTCCCATACAAGAGAATCACCACTAGTAGGTGCGGCTGTGGTTGTATCCACATCACTTAATGCATCAATTGATTTGTTGCCAAATGCTGTATCAAAATCACTTTGACTAAAACTATCACCTGGAATGAATTCGCTACTTGACGCATCCCATATAAGTGCTTGTCCGTCTGTTGGTGGAGTACTTACTAAATTTACATCATCTAATTCACTAATTTCAATAATGTTTCCAACGGCTGTTTTAGCACCCATTCCACTGTGATTAGCACAATAATAATGTAATGTCGGAGTGCCTTGGTTTACTGCAATCTGTGTATAAGCACCTGCTGTACCTGGAGTTCCTACAATAGTAACTCCTGTTTGCCATTGTACGCCACCACCGTGTGTTCCGTTTGATGTTGTACTAAATCTCAAAGGATGGTTATTATTAGTTGCATCGCTTTGGTCAAATCTATATGTTCTTCCAGGTTCTAGACTAATAGTTACTTGTGTTTGTCCGTCAATATGATATTTGTTACTACCGCCAACATTTGCAACTGTAACTGTTGCAGTGTTAATTACCGCTAAACGCTCATCTACTCTAGCGTCTGTATAATATAAATTAGTCGAACCTTCAGCTAAGTCGTCTGTGTCTTTGGCAGCAAATGCAGTATCAAAATCACTTTGACTAAATGTTACTCCTGGTACAAAGTTTGATCCGTCCCAAACAAGTGCTTCACCTGTTGAGGGTGCTGATGTAGTTGTGTCTACATCGCTTAAATCATCAATTGACTTATTGCCAAATGCAGTATCAAAGTCTGCTTGACTAAATGAATCACCAGGAACAAATACACTATTAGCATTATCCCATATAAGTGCTTGCCCGTTAGTTGGTGCAGTACTTACTAAATCTACATCTGTCAAGTCGTTTAATTCAGTTGGGGTATCTAAATTGTTAACTTGTACCCAAATATTTCCACTTGTATCTGGATAATAAACATACATATCCAATGTTGCTTCATCTAACCAAACATCTCCTAAATCAGGATTGCTTGGTGCTGATGCACTAATACTAACGTTAGCAGTTACGTTTCCGGGTATAAAATTTGTACCATCCCAAACAAGTGCTTCGCCAGTTGTAGGTGCTGATGTAGTTGTGTCTACATCGCTAAGTACATCAATCGATTTAAGAGCAATTGCATTATCAAAATCTGTTTGATTAAAACTATCTCCAGCAATCCATTTACTTGTAGCATTATCCCATATAATACTTTGTCCGTTAGTTGGAGCAACTGCTAAATTAACATCTCCTAAACTATCTAATGTGTGATTACTAATATCTGTAACTGTGCCAGTAATAGTACCTATAATGTCAGCCGCAATAGATTTATTTGCAGTCCAACGATCATTAGTAGCATCGTATGTAAATGTAGCGTTTGCTCCATAAACAGTAATACCTGCACCATCAGCGGCTGCCGCATTAGCCGCACCAGCGGCAAGTAACATATTTTTATCTTCGACTTCTAAAATAGTTGAATTAATAGTTGTTGTTGTACCATCAACTTGTAAGTTACCAGCAATAACAACAGTACCTGTGTTGTCTCCAACACCTGCCGGATCAATTGTAAATGTAGCAGGACCTGCTAAGTAGCCAGTTGTAACTATATTACCAGCAGTACCGCCTGCTAAAAATGCATCAACATCACTATCTGAATACCCTACATTACTAATCCAATCATAATCTGTACCATTCCAACTAAGTACTTCACCAGATGAAGCAGTACTTTGATTTATATGTGCATCAACACGTGCATCTGTATAGTAAAGATTTGTTGTTCCTTCGCTTAGATCATCTGTGTCTTTAGCGGTAAATGCTGTGTCAAAATCACTTTGACTAAAACTATCTCCTGGTACAAACTCACTTGCGGCATTATCCCATATAAGTGCTTGTCCATCTGTAGGTGCATTTGTTGTAATATCTACATCACTTAGATCTCCAATGCTACTTGCGGCTAAGTCTGTATCAAAATTACTTGAACTATAATCTGAGAATGGATTAATATGTACCCATTGTCCACCATCTGTATCAACATACCAGATGTACAATTTCATATTTGATTCATCTAACCATAGATCACCTTCACTTGGTGCAGTTGGAGTAGAGGCTCCTATATCAACATTAGCGGTTGGATTGTTTCCTATTGCAACACTTGCACCCATTCCACTATGATTAGCACAATAGTAATATAGTTGTGGTGTAGCATGTGTAACATCAATTTCTATATATGCGCCTGCTGTACCTGGAGTACCATTTACTGTTACCCCAGTCGTATATTCAACTCCGCCGCCGTGTGTACCGTCTGCTGTAATACTAAAGCGAAGTGCATGTGTACTATTTGAAGCATCGCTTTGATTGAATCTATAAGTTCTACCAGGTTCTAGACTAACAACTGGCTGTTGTGCGCCATCAATATAAAAGTCTCCTGCGTTTGCTGTAACTTCTGCATCAATTAGTGCAGTTGAAAATGTAATCTCTTGTGGACTTGCATTTGGGTCTGTAGTAATATTAAGTCCAGTTCCTGGAATAATTTTAATTGTATCAAGACCACTAGCAACTAAGTCCGATTGTCCGGGTACTTGCCAAGTTTTAAATGTACTGTTCATTTTAATTTTAACAGCACCGCCACCTAGGTCATCTAAGTCAAATCCGCTATCAGTATCAAAACGTAATGTTGTTACCGGATCAGTTGCTTTAGTAATAGTAGTATTAGTACTATCAATTAAACTAACTGTCAAATCGCCGAAAACTAGTTCGCCGCTTCCGTCTGCAACTAAGTATTGATTCTGTGTTGCGTCATCTATAATGTTTGCTAATTTAGAAAGTTTTCTATTAATGCTCATTTGGTTTCTCTACCCGGTTTATTACTAACAATATTTATCTGTTTTATCTGTTAGCAATTAAACATTATAGGTAATACTGAAACTTTGTGAGGTACCATTTCCGCTAGTATCTTCAGCTTTGATTGTAAAATTATATGTAGTGTTCGAACCAAGACTTGCAGGTCCTGTTCCACTAATTAATCCACTAAATGTATTAAGAGATACGTTAGGAGGTAATTGTCCAACTGTTACGGTATATAAAATAGTTTGTCCGTCTGGTTCATTTGCTACAACTGTAACGTTTGTAGAATCACCTACAGTAAGTATAGCAAGAGATCCACTTGCTGTAACCCAACTTGGAGCTCCACCTGTGCCGATTAAATTTGTAATTTCTACTGGATTTGTACCACCAGTGTCTGTATAACGAATACCCAACGGACCGTCGGAAGTTAAAAATGCTTTTGGTGTTGTTACAGTTACTTCACTTGTGCTAACGTGTGTATAGGTTCCTGCTGTCCAGTAATTATTACTTTGATCTTTAAAACTAATACTACCATTTGATTTAAAATGACCTCCTCTAACTGTAAATGTAGAACCATTGTCACCGCCAAACGAAGTAGGATTAACACTTACAATATACGGAGGATCTAATAAACCATCATTATCAGTTAAGTCACTTAAATCTTGTGGTATTACTGGAGGTGTATATGTAAACACACCTGACGTATTATTATATGCAATACCTCCATCACCACTAGCAGTTGCGTCTGTACCTACACTAAATGCAGTTAGATCCACATTACTAGTGTCAACAAATGAAAAGTTACCGCTACCGTCAGTTGTAAGTACTTGTCCATTTGTACCATCAGTAATACTTAAATCCGTTAGCTCAGTTGGAATCGTTGGGGTATTACTGAGATCATTATAACTACCACTTGTAGCAACACTTGACAAACTTGCTGTAGTTGCATAAACCGATAGATCTGGCTTTGTAAAAGTAAACACACCGCTTGCATTATTATATAATAAGTTACCACTTCCACTTGCGGCGGCATTAATTGAAACACTTAAATCAGTTAGGTTAATGCCGACGTTTTCTGGACTTGATTCCCATTGTCCGGCATTACTATCGTATCGTAGAATTTGATTATTTAATGCACTACTCACACTTACGTCTGTTAAGTCATCCAAATCAATATTAAGACTAACACTAGTTACAAAATTTGATAAATCTGGAGGAGTATATGTAAACACACCAGTTGTACTATTATATGAAAAGTCACCGTTACTATTTGCCGCACCTGGTGTACCTACACTAATATCAGTTAATTTAATAAAATCAGCAATGTCTGGTGGAGTAAAAGTAAAAACACCAGTTGCATTATTGTATTGTAATGCACTTGAACTACTAGCACTATTTGTTGAAACTGAAAAGTCTGTTAAGTCAATACCGCCTGCTTCGTTTGCGTTTTCCCATTTACCTGTAGTTGTATTATACTTTAGAACTTGTCCATTTGTAACACCTGTAATGTCAAAGCCATTTAAGTCTGTTATCTCGGATGGAATACTTGGTCTATTTGTTAATTCTGTATAGTCTCCGGTAAATTCAAAATATCCTGATAAATCGGGTGGAGTATAAGTAAAATTACCTGTACTATTATTATATGTTAAACCAGCTGTGCCTGCTGTTGCAACTGTTACACTCAGGTCTGTATACTGTAATACATCACCAAATACGAAAGTACCAACACCTGTAGTTAGTAGTGCTTGTCCGTTTGTACCATCTACAATGTTTAAGTCTAATAATGTTTCGGGAATATCTGCTTCAACTGCACTTCCAGCTGGAAAATTTAAACTACCATTTGCATTTGCTGTAATTACTGCACCGTCGATATTTAAAGATCCTGCGATATGTAAATTATTCCATTGATTTGTCGATGAACCAATGTTATATGTTGCATCTGTACTTGGAAGTATATTAGTTGATAAGTTAGTTAAGTTTAGCCCGCTACCATCATTAGTTAATACCCAAAAGCTATTAGCAGATGAATAGGTATATGTACGTAAACCTAATGTATACGTATCACCATCACTTGGATTACTAGGAAAAGTTACCGGCATTTAACAAAACTTTCATCATATTATAACTATATTTATTGGTTTTGTCAAATGCTATCTGACCAACTTTGTGCATCTGCTCCCGTCGGCGCACTAGATCCACCGCCACCGCCGCCACCACCGCCGCCATCGCCTACAACTGGATTTGAACTATAAGTAGGGGGAGCAGTGCCACTGTCTGTTCCGGTAATTGGAATATATATAAATTCTTGAACGTCCCTAGAAAATTTTGCAGTAACTACCAAATCACTATTCATTTCAACATGGTTGTTATAATCTGTCATTTAACTTCCTTTATGGTGCGCTATACGGTACATTATCTTCTGGAAATGCATATGTTGCTGATACGCCATTGTCTGCCATATTAGCGCCGCCTGCTTTGTAACAGTTTGCAAAAATTCTATATCTCGTAGTTCCGTCGGTAATTACATCACCTGTTCTTAAAGATGAACCTTCTGTAGTTCTATAAAGGTTCATTAATCTACCATATCTAGTATCATTTACTTCGTCCCTCATTCCAGGATCATAATAAACTGGAACTAGTTGATTCGTTGTTTCTCCATTTGCAACCTGCATAGATCCTACTCTAGATCTGGCTTCTGGATATAATTTAGCATAAGCACCATAGGATGTAGTGACATATCCCCACTGTAAGCCAGCATCGCTGTAACTGCTGTTACGATATGTGCCACCTCTGTCTACATATTGAGGCCTATAAACTGTAAAACGATGTTGATTAGATGTTGGTGGTTGGGAATCTAGATACGGATTTCCTTGAATAAACATATTAATACCAACTGTTGGACAATAGAGTGCATTACCTGCATACGAATGTGTGTCAATTGATGCATTATATTCAATATCATTCAGAATTACAGTAGAAACTGATCTTGATGAATCAGTTCCTGTACTAATAATTTGCATAGCAAATGTTGTATCGTTAACAATTATGTGAACTTCGTCTATCCAATCCCAATGATCTCCACCTGATTTTGCATAATCATATGATGAGTTACTATATCCTGTCCAATAAGAACTCGCACCACCTGGTCCCATATTTGACATGTTATTTGTTGTAGTTTTAACTCTGAATCCCCATGAGTCATCATGATGAAAGTACATCCCTGAAGTTGGTGTATAGTTTGAACCAGAATCGTATGCATAATGTCTCTTAGTAAATCCCCACCATCCATCAGAACTAGCATTGTATTGTGGAGAAGACCAGGAACCATAATTTGCATATACACTACTACTTGGCGCTGTTCCAACAGCGGCAGAAAGAGCACTATTAATTGGGGTACTGGTATAAACTGAATTACTAATAACCGCCTGTTGAATTGCTACCAATCCATAATATTCAGCATAACTGCTAGTACTTCCATTACTTTTTAGTTTCAAATACATATTATTCTCCAGTCCATTCGGTCCAATTAGAATCTTGACCTGTTTTAAATGTGTGATCTCCAATTATAGCTACTTCAAAAATTGTTCCTATCATGGTTGATAGTGATCTTAGTGTGTTAAAATTTTCAAATACATCATATAAATTTGTATTCGGTAACACACCTTCTTTTGCACGATATACTGTTATATCTTGCTCGGGATAATCAGTATCCCACTCTATTCCGTATTTTAAACACACTTCTGCTTTTTTATCTGCATCTGTTATTGCCATTCTATTTCTCTCTTATTCATATGTAAATGTTAAACCTAGTTCTGCACCTGCGGTAGAAGATCCAATTTGAGTTATATCTACTGTTATGTAATCATCCGTTAACATCGAAACTGAAACAGATGAACTTGTTTTTGTTGAACCGTCGGCAATACTGATTGTAGTTGCTGATGAGCCATTTTTGTTAATAGTAATATTTATTGCTGTTCCACTAGGAGCAGTATCTACTCTGGCAGTAATATCTTTAATAGTAAGAGATCTTGGTGCGTACCATCGTTTTGTTCCGGTAGTAACTGTTAAGTCTCCACTTTGTCTTAGAGTAACATATTTTGTTTTATCAGCACTATCATTCCAAGAGCTTCCATTCCAAACATATAACTTGCCTGTATCTGTTGCATATGCAATATCACCTGTAGTATTTCCTACTAGCGGTAAGTAACTTGCATCGTCATAAATTTCAACACTAGCAACTAGTGATGTACCATCAGGTGCAACTAATGTTGCCGTACCTGCTACTTCTTTAATTTTATTTTCAAATGCTGGAGTATTTTCAACATATGTAGCTAAATCTTGCGGTTGCCATTTTCCAGAAATTTCATCATACACAATACACATCTGTGAACTCAATGACGGCAATGGACGTATTTCCATTGGCTGGACATGTTGTTCTTGACTATGCTGTCCGTATATAATAAAGTTACCATTATCATTTGTTTCCATTGCAAGGGATTTTATTCTAATACTGCCACGCATTGCACTGTGATTACCGCACTGATAATAAAGTGTGTCTGGTGCATCATTGGGAACAGTAAACGTTATAGATCCGCTATCTGTTCTACTACCAGTAACACCCGATGTATACTCTCCTACATATTGTCCTGCTACAAAACCAGTTCCGTTATCTGTAGTGATATAAAATGGATGACCAGATGCTGTAATATTAAACGTGTAAGTTGATCCTTTATACAATGGACCTAGTGTTACATTATTACCCATTGCTGTTCCACTAAACACATAAGCACCTGTTACAGCGGTAATTGTATATGCAATACCGCTAGGCTGTGTTAGTGTAGGTGTAGTAATTGTTGCTGGTACATCAATTGTAAGACGTTCTACTGATGTATCAGTTCCACCATTAATATCTGGATGACTATCTGTTACAGTTGAATAAGTAACCCAATCAATCAAATTATCATCACCTGCACCCTCAATCCACTTTAATTTAAATGAATGAGATTGTGTCATATTACCATACTGTGTATTTGCATAGTTATTAATTATGTAACTGCCTTCTTGATAAAGAGGTACACTTAACTGTGATTGATTAGTAATACTTAAACGTGCAAAAGGAAGTGATGTCTGTACCCATGTCCATTGCCAATCACCGCCATGTCCAGCAAAATTAGATGCTACTTGTATTTCAAGTGTTTCAGGTACAACTGTAAGTGAAATGTCACCTAAATCTCCAATACTGTTTGGAATATTTGCACCTACAGGTACACTACCGATGCCTTGCCAAACACCTTTGGTACTATTGTATCTATAGCTAATATTATTCTCTGTATATTCGTCACCGTTAACTGGACCAGCTGGAAATGAAATTGCCATTTTACGTTACACCTTTATTATTAATATTTATTATGAACTCCAGGATTGTATTGGTCCTGAGCCGGATCCACCGCCGCCTCCGCCGCCTCCGCCGCCTTGTTGGCCTCCACCACTTTCATCGCTAGGCGGAATTGGATCATTAAATGGTGTAACTTGGTTAAATGTTTGTACTCCGTCTTTATCTAAGAACATAACATCTGCTTCGTTTTTAATAAAAAATGTTAATGTAGTAGTATTTGCTTTAGATTTAGAAACAGCACCTTTGTTTGTTGCTGTAACAAACGAAATTCTTTTTTGTATAATGTCAGATATATCAGGGCTCACTGAATCAGCTATATCAATTTGAACACTAGCATCCATATACGATGTAATAGTTGGTGCAATAGTTGATATAATCTCAATATTTCCTATAGGATCTCCATGTGTATTATTATTATGTTCATTACCTGTATTAAAAAATATAGATTGACTTGTAAAACTTTTAGAAGTTGGTGGATTAGTTGTAATAATAGTTTCACTAGCAATATTGCCTGAGTACTCTGTTGTTGTAAAACTTGTTAATTCTGGAAATTCATATATTTCAGTTTCATCTAATGTAGATGCTGTTGTATCGTTAGGATCACTTGACAAATCCTTCAGTGTCGCAAAAATAACACGTGTTCCAGATGGAAAATTATCGTTTCCTGTTTGATAATCACCTGATATATAATAATTATCAGTAGCATAAGTTGTAGCAACCGATGCATAACCAGTTGCTTCTTCATTTTCAATATAAATTGCTAAGTTATTATTTGTATTTTGTGTTAATACAAGACTAGTATTATCAACTGGTATTGTTGAAATTATTTGTGGAGAAATAGTTTTAACATCTGCATAAAAATTATTTGAGGCTGTATTCGCTGTTATAATATTCAACGATTTATTTTTAACTGTTACAGACTTATAACTATCATCTGGGTATGTATAAAATGAAGCACTTCCAATATTCTTTGTAAATGTGCCAGGTCCGGATGTATCTTTAACAAAAAAGTTTAATGCACTTCCAGTGATGTTAACTGGAAATGCATCTGGATTACGTGCATAATGTGTATCGATAGTCAGACTTTTTGAAAAAACCTTAATATCTAAAGTCATTGACTATCTCCAAATTATAGTTCGATACTTGCTGTTACGTTTGTATAACCTGCTCCAGTAACAAGTGTGCCAACTTGTAAATCCCCACTTGTTAGTGTTGTAACTGTTTTAGTTGTTGAACCATCTGTAAATGTCATTGATGATCCTTCAATTACTAATCTAACGTTAGTTGCAATTCTTGCACCTGACGCATTAAGCGCACTAACATCAATATATGATGTAATGTTACTACCACTATATGCATACGAACTATTCTCAGGTGTAATGTTAACACTTACAGGTAATGTAGGTGATAGCAAGTTAACATCTGCATATAATTCTGTACTCATATTTGTTTTAGTTGTATACCAAATTCTATCCAAAGAATCACGTCCCATAGCATGAACTTGTTCGCCAATTACACTAGCTTCTGTCCAACCTGATACGTCATTCCAAACATACATTTTAAAGTTGTTTACAAAGAATAGACCTAGTAGTGTTCTTTCATCGTTTAACCAAATCATATTTCTTGGTGTATCGCTGACTTCTAGTTTACTATGGTATGTAAGTGCAGTTGGATCAGCACTATCTACTTCGTACATAATAAACGTTTTAAATGCTGAGTCTGCTACATGGAGTTGTGCATGATCTAATACAAAATATCCAACATAACGAGTATTATTACTTACCCATGTTTGTGATACTGTACATGTAACTGCGGAATTACCTGAATCTGCTGTCCATAGCATATTAGCGTGTGCAGAACTCTTATCTCCTGTAATACTAATATCTTCTTCTTGTGCAAATGTATCTGTACTTTGGTCCCAGGTAATTACAAATGGATGATAATCGCCATACTGATCAAACCATGTTTTGTAAAAACATTTTGTATTTGCTGTACGTGGATCATCATAACTGCTGGAAAATGTATGCCAGTATCTTAGTCCGTTGCGGTTGTTTCCGCCCTGATGTGTTCCTTGTGCAGTAATTGTACTAGTGCCACTATCAAACAAATTAGTAACTGTTGCATACTGATCACCATCACGAGTCATTTTATTAACATATGTTCTGTTTGTATCAGCTCCTGTATTACAATAGTTAGAAATAAGAATCATTTCGCCATCTTGTGTTGATCTACCAACAACTTGAACTGCATGATAACTAGACATTCCACTAATAGATGTCTGATATTCACTAGTATAAGAACTTGGCCATCCTGAACCCCAAGAAGTTTGATAATATTCAGGATAAAAATAACTATTAGAAGCCCAGTACTGTGCTAATCCAAAAATATATCCGTCTTTAGCATAATTTTTGTAAGGAATATTAACAAAGTAATATTGATGTCCAGTGCCGGTGTTATAAGGTCTTGTTTCATCTAGATACGTAGCATCAGTTGGCATATAATTCCAAAGAGTATATGTTCCATAGTTTTCATTTTGACTGGCTATCATAATAGTTTCTTGTGAATTACTTTCGTCTGATATTACTTGAATGCCTTGTTGATTAAATTCTGTATCATCGATAAAACGCCATGCGGTATCTTCAATAATATTATAACTATAAGTTTTACTTTGACTGTAGTGAGGAGGAGCATGGACTGTCATTTTTTGTAACATTAAATGTTTTCTTTGATAGTAGCTAGTGGCTGCATAAGCACTATATGATGAATCACTAATCCCACCAGAGACATCAAAATTTAATTTTGAATTAAATTGAGGAGTTAAACTTTGTTTATCATGACGATGACCATATATAAAAAATCCATCATTGCCTGGACGTGGATCTTCTATGATTGCCGGCCACGCACTTTCTCCTGTATATGAATATACCTTTGCCATTTTTATTCCTCTACTTGCTCTGTTCCCGCTTTATACCAAGCTATACCCTCGTCGATATCACTCCAGTCTGCTTTGACACCATTTACAAATTTCCAAGGCTGATGTACTACCTTGTGTTCTACACTATCTATTGTTCTAAAAATATCTAGTACACCGGATTCAAATGTTGCTCTATGAGGAACCATTTCATATGACTCTACTGTATTGCCATCTCCGTCTTTACTAATAATTTTCATCGACATTTCAAAATCTGACATTATTAATCTCCAATGTTCTTATTATCAATATTTATCATCTTAGGTAGTTGTTTGCCTGTATTTGAATTGAACAACTAGGTCTTCACCTTTAGCAGTAGAACCAACTGCGGTAACGTCTACTGTTAAGTATTGTCCTTCAAGCATTGTAAAACTAGGAGATGATATTGTTGCTGAAGTTTGACCAGGTAATATATTACCAGACTTAGCAATTGTTCCTTGTCTATTTGCTACAATAGAAACAAAATCATCAGCGGCAACATTAAGTTTTAAATTAATTGCTGTTATTTCTAAATTAAAAGGAGCATACCATCTTGCAGTTCCAGTATGAACTTGTAATTCGCCTTGTTGTGATAAGTTAGTAACAAAAATTGTATTTTCTTTTACTGTATCAACATCTGTAACAGTTCCGTCAGTTAATTTTGTATCTATAGTATTACTAGCAAGTTCTTGTATTCTTTCTTGCATAACAGAAGTTTTAGTAATATATTCTCCCATGTCTTGTGGCACAAACTTACTACTAGCACTATCGTATACTAAACAAAGTTGTTCTACTAAGTCAGGTTTTGGTTTAAGTTCTACTGGCGTTTTATGCCCTTCTTGGTCATGTTGAAAATATAAAACGTAATTACCATTGGCATTTGTTTCTACTTCTAAATCTTTAATTATAAGTTCTCCACGCATTGCACTATGTTGACCACATTGATAATATAATGTATTAGGCGCATTAGCAGGAACAGTGAATACAACTGTACCTTGATCACTTCTAGATCCTGTTACTCCAGTTAAATATTCTCCAAAATAACCACCTGTACTCCAACTTGCTCCATTATCTGTAGTTAAATAAAATGGATGTCCACTTACACTTGAACCTAAATCAAATGTATAAGTACCACCTCTACGCAATGGACCTAGTGTTACATTATTTCCAGATGCTGGTCCTGAGAATACATAAGCACCTGTTACTGCTTCTACATTATATGTTACATTAGGAGCAACTAAACTTGGAGTTATTGAAGAAATATCGTTAGGAACAGTAATATTCAAACGTTGTACTTCTGTAGCCGCTCCTCCGTTAACACCTTCAAATGTTATATTTTGTACATTAAGTGTGCTAGTAGACCAAGGAACATTATTATCTGTGCCAGAACCGTCAATCCATTTTAAATATATTTTGTGTGTTTGTGTTAAATTCTCATGCATGTCATGACTAGCAAAATTAAATAGTGTATAAACTCCGCTTTCATAAAGTGGAACGTTTGCTTGTACTAAGTTACTGATAGTACTTCTTGCATAAGGTATTGCACCTGATTTCCAACTCCATAGCCAATCTGGACTAGCACCTATACCATGTGCATCTACTGCCATTTGTAATTCTTCAGGCACAACGTTTAAGTCAACTTCAGGTATATTATCCTCATTAATAGTTCTATTACCAAGTATAATACTGTTTCCATCTAGATATAGATCTCTAAATTTATAACTTGCAGAACCTAAATCATATGCTATATTTGTGTCTGGAATAATATGTCCACTTACTGAACCAAGCGAGTTGAAACTATAAGTAGATCCTGGAACGAGTTGGCTCCATTTACCTTTTGTCGCATCATATGTATATTTCCTAAGACCGGATGTAAACTCGTCACCGTCTGAGGGATTGGATGGAAAATCAATTGCCATACTGTTCTCTCTATTTTACTATATTTATTCTAAAATATCTATACAGTTGTTTCCGGATCTGTAGATGAAGCTGAATCTACGTTTGTGGATGGGAATGATCTACCATCGCCCCAAATAATTCTAACACCGCCTTGGCCACCATCACCAGTACCGCCACCGGAAGTTTTACCACCACCTCCGCCACCGCCGTACTTACCGCCGTGTGCTCCACTAGCGTTTACGCCGCCGGATCCATTACGCCCACTTTGCTTTGATGGGTTATTTCCTTGTCCATATAAACCAACACCACCACCGCCTGATCCATTTGAACTTTGGCCTCCGCCGCCATTACCACCAGTTGCCGCACCGCCTGTAATATTATTTGAAGTGCCAGGTTGGTTGTAAATGCTACCACCGCCACTAGAACCACTACCACCATTCTGTGCATAACCAGCGGCTCCACCGCCGCCTCCACCGCCATATTGGTTTCCACCTTTTGATCCAGCATTACCACCTGTATATGTAGTTCCGCCTGAACTTGTAGGTGTAGCCGCACTACCTGCTTGACCACCTTTAGCAGACATTATAACACTTCCGCTTCTTTCAATATAACTAGAGCCTCCTGCTTGTGAATTGTTTCCAGGACCACTAAATCTACCTGCGGTATAACTTGATCCTACACCTTCTGCTCCAACTACTACAGTTAAAGTTTCACCGGGTGTTACACTTATACTATTTGCATACGTTAAGTCGCCGCCATTACCGCCACGTGATCCAGCAAGATAGTTAGCATCAACGTCCCAGTGACCCCAGCCGCCACCGCCTCCGCCAATAGCTACTGCGGATATACTTAAAACACCAGCCGGTACTTCCCAACTGTGTGTTCCAATTGTATCAAATAATACACCACTTGGTATTGCCATTGCTTGTTGTATTGGTATTTTAACCCATGCCATATTATATTTCCTTATATCCTTACGGTTGTACTAAGCCGCCCTCTATGAAAAATGCCCCACCGGAGCC
>Ga0163109_10001485_pt1 | contig 18512 bp, 24 predicted proteins | sample CRUFie1St13metaG_FD_108704 | JGI IMG/M metagenome (GOLD analysis project Ga0163109, IMG submission 108704) | Marine microbial communities from the Costa Rica Dome - CRUD Field 142mm St13 metaG | ecosystem: Environmental > Aquatic > Marine > Oceanic > Photic zone | place: Costa Rica: the Eastern... | reverse complement strand
GCTCTCATCCGTGGACGGTGTCTCGACGATATTGCTCTTTAGGAAATTGAAATTCAACTCAATCTCTTCCTCTGAGCCCATATCTTCTTCCTCGGATATCTCGAGTTCGTCTAAATAATTATTATCTACAAGACCCAGAGCTATCTCTCTAAGCGCGATAACGGTGTGTTTGTCATTTTCTTCAGGGACTAAGGGATCGACATAGTATTTCCTGAGGCTTCTTGCTCGCCTACTGGCTAACATCACCAATTCGAAGCGATTCTCAACATTTTCAAGACAGTCTTCAACTGTAACTCTCGCCATAGCTACGCATTCCAAAATCAGAAGGGGAAACATAGTACCCGTCTAGCTTCAGGAGCACAACGCCCCACAAAAAACCTGGTGTCTTGATTCAGAGCTGAACACGTCAGCAGGTATGCAAGGCGGTTCTATTTTTTAGATCGATTTTTTATGATCGAAAACAACTGATCCCTAGTCTCCTCCAAAATGTTATTCGTGAGGACATGCTGGTAGTTTGCGGACTGGCGTATATCATCTTCAGCTTGGGCTAGCCTGCGATTTATAGATTCTTGAGAGTCTTGACCTCTTTTCTGAAGCCTCGCCTCAAGGTCGGATAGCGACGGGGGAAGCAGAAAAATGCTCGTTATATCAGAATCAAGCGCCATCAGTTGAGTGGCTCCCTGCCAATCTATTTCAAGTATTACGTCCAAACCTTTTTCTTGTTGCTCAGCTATCGCTCTTTTTGATGTGCCATAAAGGTTCCCAAAGACCTCTGCAAACTCGAGAAACTCGTCATTTTCAGCCATTTCTAGGAAACGAGATCTCGATATAAAGTAGTAATCAAGACCATTTTTTTCGCTGCCTCTGGGCTCTCGCGTGGTGTGGCTCACGGAAGTCGTTATAGTCTTTTCCATTTCAATCAGGGATGAAAGGACGCTCGACTTTCCTGCTCCAGAAGGCGCTGATAGAACGAATAAATTGCCCCGTCTCATTCTATGTTTTGAGTTTGTTCTCGGATTTGTTCGATGAGTATCTTTAAATCAAGTGCTCTTCGCGACGACTGTATATCTGTCGATTTGGACCCCATGGTATTCGCCTCACGGTTGAGCTCTTGCGCAATAAAGTCAATTCTTTTGCCATGAGGACCTTTTGAGGACATAAGTTTTTCGCAGTCTCTGATATGAGCCTGAAGCCTATCTAGCTCTTCGTGAATGTCACTCTTTTGGGCCAGTATCGCGAGCTCTTGTAATATCCTGTCTTCGTCAATTTGAGAATCAAAAAGCTTCGTCCTTTTTCGCAACTCGCGGCGCTGTTTCTCACTGATTCTGCTTAGGTCTTCGCGTTGGGCTAAAAGTAAATCATCTATAGAGCTCAGCCGCCTTGCGACAGCTGCCCCGAGAGCCATTCCTTCCGATGCACGCCTGCTAATAAAACCCTCTAGCGTTTGACGGAAAAGAGAAATGATGGGCTTTTTCTCGAAAGGATTATCGTTTTCTTTATAGAGCCGGTTATCCCTCAACCATTCTGATATTTCACTAAATGTTATTGCTCGGGTTTCAGGTATTCTTTTTCGTATTTCTTCTAAATGACGATTAAGTTTTGTGAGCTCTTCAGTGTCGTCTTTCGTCCTGGAAGAGTTGCTCACAACCTTCAAGTTAGCTTCAATTTTGCCTCTTTGTGTCTTCGCCTGAATAATTTTTTTTAATTGCTGCTCTAATCCTAGATCTCTGAACGGCAACTTTATTTGAACGTCAAGAAAGCGAGCATTAACAGACTTCATTTCCCACGTTAGCGTAGAGTCTGCTCTTTTCTGTGAACAAAGCGCATATGATGTCATGCTCAAGATTTTGCTCATGATGGAAATTTCGGATAGGTTTCGGGTTGAAAGGGTACATAATACGAGATCCACGCCGATGTTTCGAGAAAGATGAATTCGGATTGAAATCAATTTCATCACATCAATCATCTAAGGATTTAGGAGTCATGTTCTGTGAGACATAACGATAGAGCGACGGACCAGATGAGAAGCGTTTCCTTTGCACGCAATTACACTCGTCATGCAGCAGGGTCCGTTCTGGCTGAATTTGGGGATACGAAAGTGATTTGCACCGCGGTTGTAGAAGAGGGAGTGCCGAGGTTCCTAAAGGGGAGTAAACGGGGTTGGCTTACCGCTGAATATGGAATGTTACCTTCGTCGACGAATACTAGAAATGATCGAGAAGCGGTTCGAGGAAAGCAAAACGGTCGCTCTATAGAAATTCAACGTCTAATTGGAAGGTCTCTACGGGCCATGGTAGACATGGAAAAGCTGGGTGAAAGAACGATTAAGGTCGATTGTGACGTTATCCAGGCAGATGGAGGAACCAGAACAGCATCAATATCAGGAGGCGCTATCGCAATATGTGATGCCCTTCGTTCTATAGGGAAGTTTGAAGAGAGTATTGATCTGATTGCTTCAGTAAGTGTTGGAATGATAGAAGGAGAGGTTCTATTGGACCTCGACTACATAGAGGACTCTGGCGCCGACACAGATATGAATTTTGTCTTTCTGGAAAATCGTGGGTTCATTGAGATTCAGGGGACTGGGGAAAAGAAAGCTTTTACGGCGGCCGATTTCTCAAAGATGCTCGCTCGAGCGGAGAAAGGTATAGAAAATATCCTCTCCACACAAAGGAAAATGCTTGATGAGTTAGCGGAGTGAGCAATATATTGTCACGAGACAGATTCGTCGAATTTCTGATAAAGAGTGAAGTTCTGCTCTTCGGCGACTTCGAGTTGAATTCAGGCAGGAAAAGCCCCTATTTTTTTAATTTAGGTAATATCAATTCTGGTGAAGCTTTGCGCTCACTTGGTGAGGCTTATGCTCGAACCATAATAGAAAGTGGCATTAGAGTCGATGTGCTTTTTGGCCCTGCCTACAAAGGGATTCCGATTGCTGTTAGCACCAGTATGGCCCTAGGAATGATGGGGTCTGATGTCAGTTTTGCGTTTAATAGAAAAGAGGCGAAAAACCACGGTGAGGGAGGCAACATCGTTGGAGCAGACATTAGGCGAAAGGTGCTTATCTTAGATGACGTCCTGACTTCCGGGAAAGCTCTAAAAGAAAGTATAGGTATGTTGAAGTCCAAAGGTGCTGATGTTGTTGGGGCTTTAGTGGCGCTTAATAGAGATGAAATTGACGAAAACAAACAAACTGCTAGACAACTACTCGAGCAAACCGAAGGGATTAATATCATCTCAATCTGTTCGATCAAAGACGTGGTGAGCTATCTAGAAAAAGACCCGGAAAGAAGACGCTTTGCTGAGAAAATCAGGGATTATCAGAGCGTCTATTGCTCCTGAGATTGAAGATGGTCGTCTTTCCCCCCGCGGCTCTTGATAATTATCTGCTCAATTAAGAACCAATCCACAGCTATTCTGTCTGAGGGTTTTGACTTGAAATTGGAGTCAGCAAAATCTAATAAGTAACCTCTGATCATTCTGATTAGAAACTCGATTCTCAAGTCAGCGGAGCTCTCCGGTTGATTCGATGCATCAAGTCTCTTTTCAAAATAGTGCTCTTTTAATACGCCTCCGAGACGCCTGAAAATCCGATGGGCTCTCCGGCTAATTTTATCTTCTCTTCTATTCAGATCGTTCGATGTTAAAAGATTAGCTAAGCCAGGATTAGCCTCCAGATAACGAAAGAAAATCAGTATTGTATGGCGGCAACGGGCAGTGACATCGCTGTTTATTTTGTCTGCATTACTCTTGGTAATCTCTTGTAACAAGTTCTCTTCCTCCTGACGGAGTAAGGACTCATATATCTTGATTTTGCTTGGAAAATGACGATAGAGCGCCGCCTCCGATATCCCAATTTCCAAAGCTAGTTGGGCTGTAGAGACGTGACTGCTGCGGGAGGAGGCAAGTATCTTTAAAAGAGCAGCTAGAATCTCTTTTTTCCGGTTCTGCCTGGGCATTTCAAGTTAGCTGCGAACCAATTCCATCGTCTGTAAACAATTCTAACAGGAGCGCATGCTGCTCACTGCCATCAATTATCTGCACACTACCAACACCCGCTTCTATCGCCTCAAGTGCCCCCCTTACTTTTGGGATCATTCCTTCATTAATAACTTTAGAAGCTATCAAACGAGACGCCTCTTTTTTGTCTATCTTCTTAATGGTTTCTCCGTTTGAATCTAATATTCCTCGAACATTGGTTAGGAGCATGAGTTTGCTGGCGTTAAGGAATTCCGCGATTTTTGAGGCTGCGGTATCGGCATTAACGTTATAGGATAAACCGTCTTCGCCAATCGCGATCGGCGCAACGACCGGGATAAAATTTGACTCTACGAGAGATGCTAGTACCTGGGTTTGGACCTGAGTTATCTCTCCGACTTGCCCCAAATCAAGGGGTTCATCTGTTCCTTTTCCTGAAGCGCTTGTAAACATCGCTTTCTTTGCCAACAGTAGATTTCCATCCTTGCCGGTAAGACCAATTGCTTTTCCGCCGTACCGATTGATGAGAGATACAATCTCTTTGTTGACTTGACCACCAAGCACCATCTCAACAACTGCCATTGTCTCTGAATCCGTTACTCGGTTGCCATCCACAAATTCTGAATGAATCTTTAGCTTACTAAGCATTTTACTAATCTGAGGCCCTCCCCCATGCACAACGATCGGGTTAATGCCAATCAGCTTTAGAAGAGCGATATCGCTAGCGAATGAATGCTTAAGGTGTTCTTCCACCATGGCGTTACCGCCGTATTTGACAACCATGGTTTTCCCTTGGAATGTCTGTATATACGGAAGTGCCTCGGTCAGAACTTTTGCCACGATGGGAGAAGGTTCAGCAACCATTTTTTTCTCCTAGGTCTTTAGAAATAACTTTTTTGAGCATGGGTAGCTCACCCTAGCCTTGCGCTATGTCGTTTTTCGAGATGCACCCTGAATTCTGTACAAATGATATCTATCAGCTCTCGAGACAAACTATCTTTGTCTGTTTTAGCAATTGTCCTCTCCTTTGTCCCGGAGACAAAAGTAACCTCGTTCTCATTGCTCTCGAAACCTATATCGTTTCTAGATACGTCGTTAACAACGATTGCATCAAGGTTCTTATCTTTTAGTTTAATTTTAGCATTTTGTATGGCGTTATTTGTTTCCGCGGCAAAACCGACAACCAAGGGTCTCTCTTCCATGCCAGCCACGTGTCTTATTATGTCTGGAGTTTCCTCTAGCTCAATCGTCGGGGAAGTTTTGGCCAGGTCGCGCTTCTTTATTTTGTTCGCAGAAATTGTTTTGGCTCTGTAGTCGGCAACTGCTGCAACGCTAATAAATAGATCTGTTTTTGGTATTTCTCTCATTACCTGGTCTAACATTTCCTCGGCATTGCAGACATCTATCCTTTTGATTGCTTCCTTGGAGGAGGCTACACCGGGACCTGCAATGAGTGTGACGTTAGCTCCTGCCGCTAAAGAAGCCTCTGCTATGGCCATGCCTTGTTTGCCTGAGCTATTGTTGGATATGTATCTGACTGGGTCCAATGCTTCTCTGGTAGGGCCAGCTGTAACGGTGACGTTGAAGTTGTGTAGCTTTGCCGGTTCGTCAGAAAAAATCTCCGTAAGAATTTGTTGAGGATCCGGTAAGCGGCCAGGTCCATATTCGCCACACGCCTGCTCTCCGGTGCTTGGAGGAATTATCTGGTAACCCATAGTGCTCAGAGCTTCAAGATTTCTCTGAGTTGCGGGATGAGATAGCATTACGTGATTCATCGCCGGGCACACGAAAATTGGGGATTTGGTTGCAAGACAGAGGGTGGAAAGGAGGTCATTCGCCATACCCGTAGCTAGGCCGCCGATGCAGTTCGCGGTAGCAGGCGCAATGAGAATTTGGTCTGCCCAACGGGATAGCTCTATGTGACCCATAGCGCTTTCGGCGTCAGGGTCCCAAAGGGAGTCTCTCACTTTCCTGCCCGAAACGGCTTGCAAGGCCTCTGCGCTTACAAAGTGGTGAGCATTGTTGGTCATGACTACTTGCACTTCGGCGCCGAATTTCACGAGGTGGCGCACGAGGCCTGGTGTTTTGTAAGCGGCTATTCCTGCCGAAATACCTAATATTATTTTCCGATTTTTCACTTCAGGTATCTTTCGCATAGTTGCGTCGGTCCTAGCGGTAAAACAGGGCGCAAAGCTTAGAAGGCTTTTTGCAGTTATTGAACCAAAATTTTAAAAAACTTCACTCTAGTTGCTCAGACAGAAACGCTCTGGTATAAACTCCTGCCCACAAGAGAGGTGTCTCAAATGTCTAGAGTTTGTCAGGTGACAGGTAAAAGGCCGATGACTGGAAATAATGTCAGTCATGCTCAAAACAAAAACAAACGCAGGTTTATGCCGAACCTACGCTTCCACCGTTTCTGGGTTGACTCGGAAAACAGGTATGTAAGGTTAAGGGTCTCCTCTAAAGGCATGAAAATAATAGACAAAAAGGGTATCGACGAGGTTCTGAAGGACGTTAGGGCGTCAGGTCATAAAATATAGAACCCTGGATAGAGCTGGGTTGTCACCTAATGTAAAGGGAGCGAGCTATGAGAGAAAAAATTAAGTTGGTATCAAGCGCCGGAACCGGGCACTACTATACAACGGATAAGAACAAAAAAAACATGCCGGATAAGATGGAGATTAAAAAGTTTGACCCAGTAGTTCGTAAACATGTGATTTACACGGAAGGTAAAATTAAATAGCAGTCCGTGCCAGAACTGCCGGAGGTCGAAACTACGAGGGCCGGTATCCGACCTCACATAAAAGGTAAGACTCTCACTGACTTCCATGTGCGACAAAAGTCGCTTAGATGGCCAGTAGAGCTCCCCAATACAATCAAGGGTGAGATGGTCAACGAGGTCGAGAGAAGAGGAAAGTATCTTCTACTTAGAATGGCTCCGGGCTGTCTGATCATACATCTGGGAATGTCGGGGAGTCTTCGGATAGTCCAAGGATCTGCAGCTCCATCCCAACACGATCATTTGGATCTCGCTTTTGATGATCTAAGGTTGAGGCTGAACGACCCCAGACGATTTGGGAGCGTGCACTTCCATACAGGTGTCCCAGAAACACATTGGTTACTGCATAAACTTGGCCCCGAGCCGCTTGGTGAAGAGTTCTCTGAAGACTATCTTTTTCGTCAATCCAGAAGAAAGAGAGTAAGCGTTAAAAGCTTTTTGATGGATAGTTCGGTCGTTGTTGGTGTAGGGAACATTTATGCCACCGAGGCGCTCTTTTCGGCGCGGGTAAGGCCTACTGTGCGGGCAGGGAATCTAAGCAGAAGAGCTTGTGGGAATCTAGTTTTAGAGACAAAGAGAATACTCCAAGCGGCTATTAAGCTTGGTGGAACAACATTACGGGACTACGTCGGCGCAGCTGGGAAGCCAGGTTATTTTATCCAGAGCCTAAATGCATATGGGCGGGAAGGAAAACCCTGTCTGGTTTGTGGGGGTATCCTCAAGAAAATTATTCTTTCTCAAAGATCCACCGTCTTCTGCGGGACCTGTCAGGTGAGATTCGGCTGGTCTTAAATCAATAGTCGCGAGCCAGATTGCTGGCAACCGCAGGATGCACGAACTGTGATATGTCGCCACCAAGGGCGGCTATTTCTCTAACCAATGTTGAGGAAATGAAAGAGCATTCTTTTGAGGTCGGAAGGAAAACATACTCTATGTTCGAGTCTAAAGAGGTGTTCATTTCGGCCATCTGAAATTCATAGTCAAAATCTGTAACAGTTCTCAGCCCTCGAAGGATGAATGGGGTGCCCTTCGACGCTGCATAGTCCACCAGAAGAGTATTAAAGCCCTCTACCTCCACCCTTTCTCCGTGTTCGGATAGAACGCTCTTGCAAAGAGCTATTCGGTCAGCCAGATCTGTTTTAGGGTCCTTTTGTGCAGAAGTGCCGATCGCTAAAATGACTCTGTCAAATAATTTGAGAGCTCGCTCGACAAGGTCAGTATGTCCATTGGTTATCGGGTTGAACGATCCTGGGTATACTACTGTTCTGGAGGTCATAATGATTCGACTTAATTTTTTTGGATCATATATTTCGATTTTCTCTACCGCAAGTTCGCGGCTTAAGTTCACAGCACGTACTTTCGCTTTTGAGCAAGTATTCCAGCCCTTTGGCCACCGCCACTTTCCTTATAGATATTTAATGAGTGCTTTTGACACAAATTTTTCAGGAATTTTAGATTGCTCCCTTCGAGATAAATAAGTTGTCCTTCCGATAACCTCTCTCTGATCAAGGGAACTGTTTTGTCTAGTATCTCCGGGTTGGAGAATGGCGGGTCTAAAAAAAAGATATCGAACTCCTCGGGATATTGCTCAAGAAAAGATTGTGCTGTCATGTTAAAAATTCGACAGTTTTTTGCATTCAAGAGTTCTGCATTAGACAGAAGGGAGAGGTAGGCTTTTTTAGATTTTTCTATCAAAAAGACGGAAGCAGCGCCCCCCGAGGCAGCTTCGAAGCCGAGAGCTCCTGACCCAGCAAATAAATCAAGGCATCGGCTGTTCCTGATAATTGGCCGTAACCAGTTGAATAGTTTTTCTCGCTGACTCCCTAGGGTCGGCCGCAGTCCGTCAATGGAAGGGAAAGAAAGCACCCTTCCTCCCCACTTGCCGCTTATTAATCGAACGCTTCCTCTTTGGTCAACTCCCCTTTTTGCTCTCATGTAAGGGCCTTCATTTTCGTTGCGTCCTCTGCCACTCGAAGACAATAATAGATGGGAGTTTTGAAAGCAGTCAAAACGAGTCATTCATAGTTATCTTGGGTTAATCAAATGGCAACTCCCTCCTCAACGACAGAAGGCAATTCAGCGGAAAAACTAAGGCGTGGTCTTGGAAGCTCGAGGAAAAAGCTTACTTCTTTCTTCTCTGATCTTATCTTGGGGCCAAAAAAAATAGAGGAAGATTTTGTCAGGGATGTTGAGGGTGCGCTTTTGTCAGTTGATATAGGTCCGAGCAGTGTCAACGACATGCTCGAAAGTTTAGTGGACAAGCTCCCTCGTTCCAGTTTGTCGGACCCAAAAACATTGTTGCCTGAATTAAAGCGCATCATGGTGGAAAAGCTCTCCTCCTTTCACTCAGAAATGGAAATAAGCTCTAGCGCGCCGCATATAGTATTTTTCGTTGGTGTAAATGGCGCTGGTAAAACGACGACCATAGGGAAATTAGCTGAGAGATACTCGGCAAAAGGAAAGTCAATTATGTTAGCGGCAGGGGACACCTTTAGAGCAGCGGCCGCTGATCAGTTGAGTCAGTGGGCGGAGAGATCCGGGGCTCAGATTGTTTCTTCGACAGGATCCTCTGATAGTGCCTCTGTCATCTACGACGCAATACAAAAGGCGCAATCTGCGGAGATTGATCTGCTTCTCGTCGATACAGCGGGGCGTCTGCAAGCTAACTCTCAACTCATGGACGAGTTGAAAAAAGTAAAAAAGGTTACTGGCAAGCTCTCACAGGGAGCTCCTCACGATATCGTATTAGTGATCGATGGTTCTGTAGGACAGAATGCGATTTCTCAGGTCGCGGAATTCGACAGGGCCTTAGGTTTGACAGGGCTGGTCGTAACCAAACTTGACGGCGGTTCGCGCGGCGGAGTGATCTTTTCGATAGAAAGTGAATTGGATGTTGAGTTGCCAATTTTCTTTGTCGGGGTGGGCGAATCGAAAGAGGATTTATTGGATTTTAATCCCCTTGAATACGTTGAAGCTCTTTTGCCTTGGGACGATTTTTAGATGTCGCAGACCCCTCTGATTTCTCTGGTCAGAGTCTCAAAGAAGTTTGGCAGTGGACAGGAGGCGTTATCGGAGATTACTGCAGAATTTCATGGAGGCACCGTTACCTACGTTACCGGTCACTCTGGTGCGGGTAAAACTACTTTATTAAGACTGATTTTTGGTGCGGACAAGGCATCACGAGGAAAAGTGATGGCGGCCGGGCGAGATATCGGAAAACTGACCGATGCTGAGCTGCCTCGGTACCGGAGAAACGTGGGAGTCGTTTTTCAGAGTCCGAACTTAATCTCTCGGCGTACGATTTTTGAGAATGTGGCCTTACCTCTGTTGATTGATGGGGAGAAATTAAGCCAGGTTGAGAAAAGAGTAAGGGGTGCTTTATCGCGCGTGCATTTGGCCGGAAGGGAGAATCTTTTCCCCTACCAGCTCTCCACTGGAGAACAGCAACGAGTCGGATTGGCGCGGTCAATAGTGAGGCGTCCAATTATTTTGATCGCAGATGAGCCAACAGGTAATTTAGACCCCGGGCTGTCGAGGACGATCTTTGGTTTGCTGAGCGAATACTCGGCTACGGGTGCGGCTGTGGTTGTCGCTAGCCATGATATTAATTTGGTACGTGCATACAAAGGGCGAGAGTTCAGCCTAAAGCAGGGGAGAGTGGCAACAAATAATGAATAGAAAAATTCGCTCTTGAGGCGTCCCTGTTGAAAAAGGATTTGGATAGAGATCTATTCGCCGCCCCCAAATTGGGTCAGCGTCTAGTTCATTGGCTTAGAGATCACTTCCGTGTTGCCCATGAGGTATCAAAGAATGTGAGCTTAGAGCTTTTCAGTAGCTTTTTGACATGGTTTATCGTGGGGCTTTCTCTTTCTTTCCCTGCTGGCTTATATCTTGCTCATTTAAATGCCGAGAGGGTTGAAGGATTGGTTGGCCTGAAGGGTGGGGTAGCAATTTACTTTCAAATGGGAACAACCGAATCCGAAATAGCAATTATGCAAAATTGGATAGCGCAAAACCCCGAATTAGAATTGAAAGAACTAAGGTCAAGTGAGAAGGCCTTTGAAGAACTTATGTCAATAATCTCTGACCAAACAAAGGAGCCTAACCTTTTAGAAGGTATCGATCATACGGTTTTGCCAGCTACCATGCTGGTTGAGTTGCCGTCCGGTTATGACGAGCGCCGCCTAATCGAGTTGAAAGCAGAAATAGAAGAGCTTCCCAGGGTTGATTCCGTGGCTATGCAATATGAATGGCTGGGACGTTTATCCGCCTTTCAGTCGCTTATTGAAAATCTTTGGATTTTGAGTGCATTGTTATTCGGGCTCGCTTCTGTTTTGGTAACCTCGATATCTATTAGTTTTGCGATTCGCAGCCAGTTAGAGGAACTAAAGGTTTTTCAATTTTTAGGGGCCACCAAAAGACAAGTAAGGCGACCATTTATTTATCTAGGTGCTATTTTCGGAATCGGAGGCGGGCTTATAGCCCTTTTCATTTTGGCCGTGGTTTTGAGCGTTATTGAGCCCAGTCTCTCCTCCCTTTATTTGTCTTACGGCCGAGAGGCTTTCATCGCAGGTTTCGATTTATATTTCAGCTCGATTCTCATTTTATGCTGCGTGGCATTGGGAATTATCGGTGCTAGATTGGCGTCCAGTCGAGAGCTTGATAATTTGGATGATATTATAGCCTAAACTTTCATTAGCACTCTCTTAAGAAGAGTGCTAATATCCCACAAAAGTGTTACCGGAAGTAGCAAATGAATGCACAAGTAATGAAGATGCCGTCACTCTCGCCAGGATTGGATATGGAATCCTATTTACGTATTTTGGGCCAGTTCCCCATTCTGTCAGCTGGAGAAGAGCACGAACTAGCCATCAAATTTACCGAGGAGGGAGACCTTGATGCAGCTAGAAAGCTGGTCCTCGGTCATTTGAGGTTCGTTGCCTACCTGGCACGCTCTTATAAGGGATATGGTCTCCCTTACGAGGATCTGGTTCAAGAAGGAAATGTCGGTTTAATGAAAGCTGTAAAAAGATTCGATCCATCGTTTGGAGTCAGGTTAATTTCATTTGCGGCGCATTGGATTAAAGCGGAAATACATGAATACATTCTGAAAAACTGGAGAATTGTGAAAGTAGCGACCACCAAGGCGCAGCGTAAGCTCTTTTTTAATTTGAGGAGCGCAAAAAAAACCTTCAACTGGTTAGATCCTCAGGAAACCCGCGCCATAGCTAACGATTTGGGGGTCAGTTCAGAGGAAGTTTCAAGAATGGAGGGTAGGCTGAGTGCAAGCGATTTAGCCTTCGACGGTGCCGCTGAATCTGAAGAGGAAGAGGAGTCTTCTGCGCCATCTTATTACCTGGCTTCTGATGCACCAAATCCCGCCGATCTCTGTGAGTCTAGTGACGTCAAAAGGCGCCACGCGGAGCAGCTGTCGAACGGTTTGGCTACATTAGACGATAGAGGCAGAGATATTATCCAACGTCGCTGGCTTTCCGATAGAAAGGCAACTCTTCATGAACTAGCGGACGAATATGGTGTTTCAGCAGAGAGGATCAGGCAGTTAGAGTTTGCCGCGATCAATAAGATGAGGACTCTGGTCGCGCAAGAAGACATTTGAACATACGCAAGACAGCGCTTTTGTCCGGCGGATTGTTAGGCTTTTTGGCGGTTGGAATGGGAGCGATGGGGACCCATTACATAGGGCTGACCGAGTCAGAGGGGCGCGCGTGGGCAACGGCCGTAGATTACCAGATGTGGCACGCAATACTGTTGCTCGTGGTCCCGCTTTTTCCTTTCAGTGCGAGCAGAACTTTCCCCTACTTGATCGCCTCTTTTGTTGCTGGCATCGTCTTGTTCAGCGGCAGTATCTATTTGCTGGTCTTGACCAAGAATTCGCTTTGGGGGCCTATTACGCCCCTGGGTGGGATTTGTATTCTTTTAGGTTGGTTTTTGGTGATCTTGTCAGCCTGGATGCACCGAGAGAATTGAATCCACTGAGGAGGGAGCCAGAAAGCCCTTGAAAAAAGGTGAATTTAACTATATCCGAAGAAACGGCCGATTCACAAAAGCCCAGAGGTCTGCCTACGACAACCTGTACTCTAGGTTCAGGGCCGACTCAGAGCGACTATCGAGTTTGAAGCGACCTATTGGTTTGGAGATAGGCTTTGGAATGGGAGAGCAGTTCGTTGAGTGGGCCTGTTCTGTCGCCGATGCTTGGCATCTCATTGGAGTAGAGTTATATAAACCAGGTATCGGCGCAATGTTAGCGAAAGCCGATAAATTAGGCCTTAGCAACTTGAGCTTTATCGATCAGCCGATCCAGGCGTTATTGAGCAAGATTGCTTCAGAGGGGATTGACGAAGTTAGGATTTTCTTTCCGGATCCTTGGCCGAAGAAAAAGCACGCAAAGAGGCGTCTGATCAATGCCGAGTTTGTAGATGAGTTATCAAAGAAGATGGCTGCAGGGGCCTCTCTTACCATTGCTACGGACTGGGAGCAGTACGCATTGGAAATTACCTCAATCATAGATGCCTCCAATGCCTTTATTTTGAAAGGAGATGCAGCCGATAGCCCTTTCCCTAGGGAAGAATTGGAAGGTGGCTATTCTGGACAAACAAAATTTGAGGCGAGAGGAATCCGTCTCGGACATAGTATTTGGCATCTCGCATACACAAAAATAGAGGAGATTTAGATTCAGACAAAGGCCTGAAGGATCGAGTCAAGATACCGATAGCCTAATTCCGTTGTCTTGCATCGTCCAGGCTCCACCAAGCCCTTTTCAGTAAGTTTTTTCCATTCACCTTGTATGTCTTCAAAGGAAAGACCGGTTTTCTCTTCAAAAGTCGACCAGTCTACGCCGTCCTTTAGACGTAAGGCGTTCATTAAAAACTCGGGGATGTATTCAGAGTTCGATACTTCCTTCATAAAGGTATATGTTGGGGTCTTGATGTAAGAGGCAGGCTGTTTTAACTTCTTCGTTCGGAAGATTCTTACCCCCGACTCCTCAAATTTTGTGAGTTTTCCATGTGCCCCGGGCCCGACGCCAAAATAGTCCCCAAAGTTCCAATAGTTTTGGTTGTGTCGGCACGCTTTTCCTGCTTTTGCAAAAGCAGATACCTCGTATCTCTCGTAGCCAGCCTTTTTAAGAACCCGAGACCCGCTGATCTCGATTGAGCATTGGGTATGTTCATCAGGAAGACGAGGTTTAGATGACGCAAAAATCGTGTTTGGCTCTATTGTGAGTTGATACCAAGAAATGTGGTCAGGTTTTAACTCGACTGCAATTTCCAAGTCCTGGATGGCCTGAGAGGTGGTTTGTCCAGGCAATCCCCACATTAAATCAAGGTTGATATTTTTGATCTTGCTAGAGCGTGCTTGTTGGTAGCACGTTGTTATTTCTCTCCCAGTGTGTATGCGTCCGATGGTTTTTAACATCTCGTCATCAAAGCTCTGCGCTCCGATCGAGACCCTGTTGATTCCAGCTTTTTTTAATTCGGCAAATGAAAAATGTTCAGTTGATCCAGGATTGACCTCAATAGTGATTTCTGTATCAACATCTGTCCTCACCTTTGCAAGCAGTTTCGAAATTAGCTTTGGCGGGAAGAGGCTTGGCGTTCCGCCTCCAATGAAAATGGACGCAAATTCTCGCTCCTGAAGGCCTTGCTCAGAAAAATCCTCGAGCAGCGCGTCCAAGAAGGCTTCTTGATCGTTTTCTTTCCTCGCCTCGTGAGAATTAAAATCACAGTAAGGGCACTTTCTGAGGCACCAAGGATAGTGGATGTACAGAGCGGCTGAATTAGCGGAGGTTTTCTTCATGTTTTAAATAAATAGACAAAAAGTCTTTGATTGCCAGTGCCCTGTGACTAATCAAGGACTTAAGCTCGACAGGGAGTTGGGCAGCTGTCATGCCATATTCCGGCACGTAAAATACTGGGTCGTAGCCGAAGCCGCCCGAACCTGCTGGTGTGTCAAGAATTTCTCCTCTCCATAACCCTTGAGCAAAGATGGGAAAAGGATCATCGGAGGAAATCATAAAAATCAGACAACAAACGAAATACGCCCTGCGATCGGAAATAGAACTTATCTCCTGAATGAGTTTTTGAACATTTTCCTCATCACTGGCTCCCGGCCCGGAGTATCGAGCCGAATAAATACCAGGTCTGCCATTCAAAGCTGGGACAACGAGGCCGCTATCATCCGCTATCGTGGGTCTACCCGTAGTTTCGGAGACGGACTTACATTTTATTAACGCATTTTCCAAGAATGAGGAACCAGTTTCCGGCGCGGCCTCAATCCTTCGATTTATTAAGCTTTCAACTTTGAACTCTGTTCCCTCGAGCGCTTTTGACAGCTCCCTGGTTTTTCCTGAATTCTTCGTCGCAAATATGAGTTTCATCTCTTTAAATGGTAGTAAGCATGGGAGCAAAAAAGGTTCGGTGCGATTTTTAGAAATTTGTTGGGCCTGAAACGCCTATCGAACAGTTTACGCGTCAGTATTTTGACTTGCAGTTTCCGACAAAGATCTTCGAAATCTTTAAGAGTGCATAGATGAATGTTAGGAGTGTCGTACCAGTTATGCGGAAGGTGTTGCGCAACTGGCATAGTCCCTGAGAAAAATAGGTTGGAACGACAAAATATCTGACCAAAGTTGGGAATAGTAACAATGCACTCTTTGCCTACTCTCAGCATTTCCTTCATAAGCTGTTCAGGTTTGCTTACGGCTTGCAGCGTCTCTGTCATGATCACAAGATCAAAAGACTGGTTATCAAAATCCGCCAGACCATTATCGAGGTCCTGCTCGATAACGTTGACCCCTTTTTCTAGACAGGTCTGTATATTTTTTGCATCGTTGTCTAAACCAAAGCCAGTGGCCTGCTTTTTCGTTTTTGCAAAGTACAGTAAATCCCCATCGCCGCAACCAAGGTCCAAGATACGGCTTTTGGGCTTGATTAACTGCCCGACGATTTCAAGGTCTACTCTCATTAGAGGGCTGTGAATTCTTTTGTCTTGCTGATATAAGCCTGATTCAGGAAGGCCGACATCGCTTTTGTATATCTATCAATTGGAAGAAGAAAAGAGTCATGACCTTTGTCTGTCTCGACGATGATGTGGGAGACATCCTTATCTGCCTGAATAAGCGCATCAGTTATTTCTTTAGATCTGGCAACTGGGAATCGCCAATCTGATGAGAATGAGATTACTAAGAATTTAGACTTGGCATTTATGAAAGCCTCTGAAAGGTTGTTATTTGTTTCTTTAGCCGGATCAAAATAGTCCAATGCTTTAGTCATAAGAATATAGGTATTTGCATCGAATCGACGTGTGAAGGAATGTCCTTGGTGATGGAGATAGTTTTCTACCTCAAATTTAGCGCCACCCGCCCCTGTCGAATCGGTCGATGTGATATCCCTTCCGAAACGTGTGTCCATGCCATCATCTGATAAGTACGTCACATGGCCTATCATTCTTGCGAGCATGAGTCCCTTGTTAGGTTGGGTGTTAGATTCAAGGTAGTCTCCTGATCGAAAATTCGGATCGCTCGTGATAGCTTCACGAGCTAGTTCGTTGAAAGCTATATTTTGAGCAGTAAGTTTCGCGGCGGATGCAATAACAACCGCATGACCAACTTGCTCGGGGTAATCTATAGCCCATTGCATTGCCTGCATCCCCCCTAGACTACCGCCTATCACTGCCAACCATCGCGAAATTTCTAGTTCTTCGGCGAGCAATTTTTGTGAATTGACCCAGTCTTTAACCAATACGGCAGGAAAGTCCGAACCATAGGGCTTCTGTGTCTTCGGGTTTGTGCTAGTAGGTCCAGTGCTGCCTCCGCAGCCTCCAAGATTATTTGAACTAACGACAAAGAATTTATTTGTATCTATTGGTTTATTTGGCCCAATACAGTTTTCCCACCACCCAGGTTTCAGATCAAGTTCGGAATGATAACCAGCAGCATGGTGATCGCCCGACAACGCATGACAGATTAAGATCGCGTTATCTTTCTTATCATTCAACCTGCCGTAGGTCTCGTAGACAATTTCGAAGGAAGGCAGTTTTTCGCCGGAACAAAGTTCAAAACTTTTGTTATGGGAGAATACCTCTGGTTGGACTAACCCAACGCTAGCCTTATCCGGTTGGGTCATACGCTTCTTGACAGCGTTCGCAAAGTCTCTTGCAAAAGAGATAAAAAAATAAGAGCAACCATCGGTGAAAAATCGAGTGGTCCCATAGTAGGTAGCACTCTTCTGATAGGCGCTATTATCGGTTCCAGCAACAGTTCTAGAAGATCAACAATGGGATGAAAAGAGCCTTGATTGATAAAACTCACCACGACGACGATCAATATCGACCACCAATAGAATTGAGTAAGTACGTATGCTCCGTGGATAACTCCGAACAATATGGATGTACCAAGGGGTGCACTCCCGCCCGAGCTTAGATAAATAAAAATAGCTCCGGAAAGCCAGGCCAAAAGGAGGGAAGGCAGATCCCACCGTCCTGTTCCCGGAATGATTTTTCTTAGTGGGGAGGTCAAGGGATCGCTTGCTTTAACAACGGCTTCGACGATAGGGTTGTGGCGGTCAGCGGAAACCGCTTGTAACAGAAAGCGGAGTAAGAAGAGTAGAGTTACCAATCTAAAGAGAAGCTCAACTAGTGCATAAATCGTTGGATTCATGGCGTCGTACCGAATTCTCGAGATAAATCTACCGCTTTTTGTTTAGCCTCAAAAATGGCTTTTTTTATCGAAATCGACACTTCCTTTTTTTCCATGTAATTTATTGCCGCCTCAGTGGTGCCACCAGGTGAAGTAACGTTTTGCCTGAGCTCCGTCAAGGGCGCTGAGCTGACCAAAGCCATTTCCGCAGCGCCCACAGCCGTCGCTTTTGCAAGATTTTCACTCAATTCTTTGCTAAGACCAAGCTCCAATCCAGCTTCTACCATCTGCTCCATCAAGAAAAAAAAGTAGGCGGGTCCGCTTCCAGATAGTGCGGTAATGCTGTCTATTTCTGACTCCTGGGTAACCCAAGAAGTCTCGCCAATAGAACTCATCAACTCTGTTGCCAAGCCTTTCTGAAATTCGCTTACGTTTTCTTTCGAGAATAAACCCGTGATTCCCTTTCGCAATAAAGCAGGTGTGTTTGGCATGCACCTAACGATGCACTGATTTGGATTAGTCCAGGCAGCTAAGCTTGATACATTCACACCGGCTGCGATAGATATTAATAGCTGCGACGGGTCTATTTCCAGTTCTTGCAGAACGGGAGCAACCAACTGGGGTTTTACTGCAAGTATCACTGCTTCGCTTTGATTTATCGCCTCCTGATTAGTCCTCGCCCATGAGACCCCTCTAGCCACTAGATCCTCTCTTTTAGTCTCGTCTGGATCGGAGGTCGCTATGACGAATCTTTTCGTCGGTGAGTCAAGCAGACCTCGAATGATGCTGTATGCCATGTTGCCAGCCCCAATAAAGCTCACATTAGTCATCCTAGAACTCCCTCTAATTCGCTCGAGAACCGAATATGTCTGTCCCAACTCTCACTATCGTCGCTCCGCAGTTTACAGCTACTTCAAGGTCATTGCTCATCCCCATGGATAAGGTGTCCCAATTATGGAACTCCGGCGCGTAGGTTTCCTTAAGATGATTAAATAAATCCCTCAGTTTTGAGTAACCTTTTAAAGGATCAGTCTCCTTCGACAGTATGGTCATCAATCCTCTAAGGTTTAGATTCGGCTCGCTTAACACATACTTTATTAG
>Ga0163109_10001484_pt1 | contig 18520 bp, 23 predicted proteins | sample CRUFie1St13metaG_FD_108704 | JGI IMG/M metagenome (GOLD analysis project Ga0163109, IMG submission 108704) | Marine microbial communities from the Costa Rica Dome - CRUD Field 142mm St13 metaG | ecosystem: Environmental > Aquatic > Marine > Oceanic > Photic zone | place: Costa Rica: the Eastern... | reverse complement strand
GAGATCCGTGATTTAGGAATTTACTATCAAGTCCGTGGCTTGAAAAGTGTTACCAAGTCCGTGACTTGGAAATGTAAAACTAACTTCTAAATAAGCCAATGGCTGCTCCGTTTCAGAATTATACTGGCGGTGTTCTATTAGCGGACATCGTTAAAAAAAATAACTTTAGTGCTTACGTTTCTCAAGCTATCAAAGAGCGTAGCCTATTTATACAATCTGGTGCTGTAGTTCGTAATGCTTTGCTTGATGCAACAGCAGGAGGAACAAGAATACAGGTTCCAGAATTTAACCCAATCGCACCAACTGAAGAAATTTTAGATGGTACAGGTACATGGGGAACAAGTGGTGCTGGTTATCTAACACCTCAAAAAATCGGTACAGATACGCAGATCGCAACTATCTGTCATAGAGGTTTTGCTTATGCTGTTGATGATGTAGCTGTATTAGCTGCTGGCGAAGATCCAATGGGTCACATCAGAAATCAACTTGCAGATGCTATCAATAAATTGAACTCTGTTCGTTTATTTGAAACTCTAACTGGTTTATTCCATACTGCTCTTAATGGTCATCGCCTTGAGAAGCAAGTTGGTAGTTCTAGTGCTTCAGCAGAAGCAAACTATCTTACTGCTGCTACTGTTGCAGAAGCTCGTTCTCTTTTAGGAGAGAGAGGAGAAGAACTTGATCTTCTTATAGTTCACCCTGCGGTTGCTTATTACTTATACCAAGTAGGTCTATTAACATTCTCAACTTCTGCCTTATCAACTGGTACTGGCATTACTTGGGGTGGTGGTGGAGTTGGTGTAACTGACAGATCAATCGGTCAGTTTGCTGGTTGCACAGTTGTAATCGACTCTCAGGTAAACATCAACGATCCAACATCCACTGGTAATCGTCAAGAGTTCCGTTGTTACTTAATGAAGTCAGGAACAATTCTTGAAGGTCAGCAATCTGAGCTAAGTATTGAAGCAGAAAGAAACATCTTATCTAAGCAAGATGTTATGTCTGTTGATTACCATACTGCTTATCACGTTATGGGTACTAAGTGGACAAACGCTGGTGATAACCCTGCTAACTCAGCACTAAGAACTGGATCTAACTGGGGTGTAACTTATGACATCGACCAAATTCCTATGGTTGAAATCTTTGTAAACACACCATTATCTAATGGTCTTAAGTCTTAATTTCTATTAAGATTAAAATGTGGTCATTAAACCTCACCTAATATTGGTGGGGTTTTTTCTTTACGCTACAATAAAACTAAATTACTTTATCAATCGTGGCAGCTACCATAAATGCAACTATAAAAAGTGAAACTGCTAATAGTTATGTCACATTGACAGAAGCTAACAGTTATTTTGAAACAGTTCCAGATTCTTCTACTTGGACTAATAAAACAGACGATCAAAAAAATAGATCATTGATAGCTGCTACAAGATGGATTGATACTTTTGTATTTCAAGGGGATAGATGTGACGAAAATCAAGCATTAAAATTTCCTAGAACTAACTATCAAGTAGATAGAGTTGAATTAAGTTGTTCTACCATCCCAAATAATATTAAATATGCACAATATGAATTAGCTAGAGCTTTGGCAAATGACACTGATGCTATTACTGGTACTACAGGTAAAGATGGTAATTTTTCTGAAGTAAAACTAGGAGATATACAGGTTAAATATAATACTGATAGTCAAGGAACTGGATCTATAAATAATATTATGGATGTTTACCCGTGGTTACAAAGTTATCTTGGAGCATATATGCTAGGTGGAGCAGGTACTTTTCAGATGAGAGTGGTTAGAGGATAATGGCAGGTCAATTAGATTCTATTTTAAAAAGTGTTGCTAAAGATATAGTTTCTACTTTAGGTAATTCTTTAGATACCACGATTACTTATGTAAAAAAAGGTTTTTCTGAATATAACGTAGATACTGGAGAACAAGTTACTATTGATACGACTTATTCAGATATAAAGGTTCCTGTTGAATTTATAAGAAGTGAAGAGGATCTTGCAAAAGAAATTAGAGAAGCAAAAATATATATATCACCTGATTTGATAGGAAATAATCAACCAACATTTGAAGATGAAGTAATATTAACTTATGCAGGAAGTACACGAACTGCACAAATAGTTAATATTGACACCAAACAAGGTGGTCAAATTTATCTATTTACTTTATTAGTGAGGTTCTAATGTCTAAATCAGATCCAAACGGTATAACTAATTGGATAGCTTCTACGAGAGGAGAATTAAATACTCAATTAGATAACCTAGTAGGAAAAGTTCTTGCGGATTTACCTGACGAAAGTCCTCAATACTCAGGATTTTTTGCTTCTAGTTGGGAAGCTAATACTTATAGACCATTAGCTAATGAAGAAATTAGATCTCCGTGGTTAGAAGTAAAAAACCAAAAACGTAAAGGCATACAAGCAACTCCTATTGTTGAACCTCGATACCCATTAAATAGAAGTTTTAGTTTTGGTGAAACAATATTTATAGGTAATAGGGCTAATTATGCAAGACAAGCATTAGGATCTCCTAATAGTAATATTGTTGGATATTTAACAGAGATAGAAAAAGTTGTTGATTTTGTATTTGGTGGCAGTATGAACCGACCAGATTTAAGAATAGCTGATAGCCAAGTATTGTATAAAGGTGATAAAGGCGGTAGAAATGCAGCAGCTTTAGGTTCAAAATATAGAAAACTATGACTTTAGTTAATGTAAGAGCAGCTTTTGAAAAAGCTATAACTGATTCTATTTCTGATGCTGACCCCAGAGTAAAAATTATGTACGATAATGTACCTTTTACTTCTCCTGGTAAAACTGTAACGTATGTCACGACTTCTATAACTTTTAGTCAATCTACATTACAAGCTCAAGGTGCTGCTGCTGATTATTATTCTGGTGCTATACAAGCTAATGTATATGTTCCTAAAAATAAAGGAAGTGCAAAATTATCTGCAATTTGTGAATCGGTTATTGACGGTTTAAATACTATTAATGCTTCAGATTATGCAGATCCATTTTCATGTTCTCCAAGAGTAGGCGAGGTTAGTGGTCCTATTCCTGTTGAGATAGAAGATCGTTCACATTTTTTAGGAATTGTATCTTGTTCCTTTTTTGCTAATAGCTGATATAATTTTAATAGCTATATAATATTATGACTAGAGCAGTTGATCTTCTCAAAAATAAATTTGGTGTAAGCCAACTTTATAAATATGACATCATGGACAATGATGAAATTTTATTGACTATTTTTTGGCATCCATTAACTATTGCTGAGAGAGAAGCTATTTCAAAAAAAAGTGGAACTGAAGATGCTAATGATTTTGCTTTACAGTTGATGATAGAAAAAGCATTAGATAAAGGAGGCAAGAGATTATTTGCTGATGGAGATAAGGCTTCATTAAGAAGAGAAGTAGCTGCTTCTGTTCTTCAAGAAATACAACTAGCAATGTTAGAAGTTGGAACTGATAAGGAGGTTAAAGAGGCAAAAGCCGACTTGAAAAGCGAATCCTGATTGGATGTTTATATATTCATTAGCAAATGAATTAAAAAAATCTGTTAGTGAATTATGTGAGACATTAACTGTTGAAGAAATGATAGGTTGGGCTGCATTTTATGAATTAAGAAACGAACACGAAAAGAAAGAAATGGATAAAGTTCAAAAAAGAAGCGTTATACCCAAATCAAGGTAGAATAGGATATATGTTTTGCTAGATAGGTCGAATGGCTACTAAACAACTGGATCTCGTTATAAATACGAGTCGTGGTGAACAAAACTTAAAAAAATTACACCAGTTTGCAAAACAAGTAGAGCAAGTTTTTGGAAATATAAATAAGTTAAAAATTAATGTTAAAGCTGATCCAGCACAACAAGCATTAGAAAAATTAAATGCAGAGATAAAAGAAGGACAAGATTTAATAAATAAATTTAATCAAGGTGCAGGACTCAATGCTTTTGGTTCAAAAATTTCAGCTATTACACAAGAAGTTTCTTTAGTAAAAAAAGCATTTAATGATGCCACTGCTGCAACTGAAAGACAACGGGCTGCTACTGCAATATTAGCTGGTGACTTTAAAAAATTAACATTAGAGGCAACTGCTTTTGCACAAGCTACTGATAAGAGAAGAAATAAAGGATTAATTTTAGGTAATGTTGGCGAAACTATTAAAGAAATAGAGAAGTTTCCTAAGACAATATTGGCTGGAAAAAATGCAATGTCCATGCTGAATAGTATGTTGGAAGTTGTAAATGTAAACTCAAAAGAATTTCAAGAAATAAACGAAGCAATAGGTAAACAATTAGAAAAAAATGCTCAAATACAAGAAAAAGTTGCAAGACTTGATGGCTCTGCTAAAAAACAAAAACAAAATAAAGACAAACAAGATGCTATTAAAAAAGAAGAAAGAACTCAAAAACGTATCAAGGCTTTAAGAGAACAAACTGCAAATATAGAAAACAGAATAAATCAATCAATTATAACAAAAGCTAAAAAAGAAGAATTAATTAATAACTTAAAAAGAACAGGTGTTGAAATAGATAAAAGAGAATTAGATCTGGCAAGACAGATAAATATAGAAACGCAGAGAAATTTAACAATGGAGGAAAAAAGACAAGCCAGAAGAAATAGGATAACTCAGAGTGCTTTGATTGGTGGTGGTTTTCCATTGTTATTTGGTGGTGGTCCATTGCAAGCTGCTGCTGGTGCATTAGGTGGCGGTATTGGTGAAGCAATTAGTCCTGGAGGTGGTTTTGCTGGTTCTATTGCTGCTACTGCTGCTATAAATTCTTTAGGACAGTTTGCTAATAGTGCAAGAGAATTAGCAGAGGCAGTAAAGACTACTTCTGGCACTTTAGAATTAATGGAAACAAGATCTTTATTTAGTAGTGATGCTATACAGAAACAAGCAAAGGCATTACAGGAGCAAGGAAAAGAAGCTGAATTGGCTGCCTTGTTAACAGATGAATTAACAAAAGCATTAGGACCAGCAGGGTTAGGGCAATTAGCTGGTTTAGCAGAGCAATCAAGGGAAATGAATAGACAATTTGGAATTTTAAAAACAAGTATGGAGTTATTTATTTCTGGACCTTTAACACAGCTAATTAAAATTCTTAATAATGTAGTTGGAAAAGCTAATATAGTTAATCAGTTAGATCAGAGTTTAAGTGAATTAAGAAAAGAAAATCCTAATCAATTTAAACAAATCATAAATAGATTAGAAAGGGGGAACTTAAAAGATCAAATTAATCCATTTTCTGCTCAAAGTAGAAGTTTTGTAGGTAGTCTTGTAAATCCATCGAATTTACAAGTACAAGGTATTCCTGTTGGTGGTTTTAGTAAAGATATTTTAGGACAGATTCTACAAGATGTTAATAAACAATTACCAACAGCAACCTTACCGTTTCAAACTAATTTAGATACGGGTGATGGTGGAAATGGCACATCTAGTGGAAAGAAAGACTTTTCACCATTTGAGTTAAATATTTTAGATCAAAGAATTGCATTACAAAAATTAAGTGGTGGTTTGTTGAATCAAGATGTTGTAATCAGAAAAAGAGGAATTATTTTTGCAGAAGCAGCATTGAAACTTGCACAAGCAGAGGGTGATGCAGGAGCAATAGCTGTAATTCAAAAACAAAGATTATTAGAATTAAATCAATTAGATTTAGAGGTAGAAAAAGCTAAAGGTAAAGCTTTTGCAGAAAATGTATTAAAACCACAAATGGATGCACTGGCTAGACAAGAACAAGAAGAGTTTGATGCTGGTGCTGCTTTGGGAAAAAGATTAGCTGCTGAAGTAAAAACAATTAATAATCTTGATAAAGAAATACAAAAAATGGGATTGCTTACTGAGTTAGAAGAAGCAAAAACAGTTGAAGAAAGAGCAAAAATTCAATTAAAACTGTATGAGTTAGATTTAGGACAAGAAATTCACGAAGTAAATAGACAAGATATGTTAGCTCTTATTAGAAAAAAAGAAGGACTTATTGAAAATAATAGATTATTAAAAGAACAAAAACAGATTGCAAAAGATTTACAATATACGTTTGCTGTTGAAATGAGTACTGCAATTAAAGGCTTAATAACAGGAGCAAATAGTTTAAATGATGCTTTGAGAAATGTTTTAAATAAAATGGCAGATGCTTTTTTAAATATTGGTTTATTTGGAAATGTTGCTGGTAATTTAACTAGTGGAGGTGGATTATTAGGAACTATATTTGGTGGATTCCTTGCTAATGGTGGTTCAGCAAAAGCAGGTAAGTCTTATGTGGTAGGAGAAAGAGGACCAGAATTATTTACTCCAAATACTTCGGGTGTAGTTACACCTAATAATGCTATTGGAGGTTCAACTAATATTGTAGTTAATGTAGATGCTTCTGGTTCTAATGTGCAGGGTGACGAAGATCAAGGTAGAGAACTTGGTCGTCTTATCTCAGTTGCAGTACAATCTGAAATAATACAGCAACAAAGACCAGGGGGATTACTTGCATAATGGCTACTTTTCCTTCAATTAAACCTACTTATGGTCAACAAAAAAGATCTGCACCATTAACCCGTACTGTTCGTTTTGCTGATGGCTATGAACATCGTATATTATTTGGCCTTGCACAGCATCAAAATCCAAAAGTTTTTAATTTTACTTTTAATGTTTCAGAAACAGATGCAGATACTATAGAAACATTTTTAGATGCTAGAGCAAATGATAGTGATAGCTTTACTTTTACTCCTCCAGGAGAAAGTTCATCTTCTGAATTTGTTTGTGAAGGATGGAACAAATCAATACCATATAACAATAGAGCTACGATTCAAGCAACCTTTAGACAAGTATTTGAACCTGCTTCGTCATGACTACTGTTTGGTCTGCTGGTGCTAGTTTATCTTTGGGTGCGATAGTTGCACCTACTTCCGCTAATAATGGATTATTTTTTAAAGTAACCACAGCAGGTACTACTGGTTCTAGCGAACCTAATTGGGCAAGTGTTATAGGACAGACAGTTTATGATAATAGTGTTCAATATGTCTCTTTTAGTAGTACATTTGCAGATTTACAGTCTATAAATCCCTCTGCAATTATTGAATTATTCACTTTATCATTAGATTACGCATTGCACTATACTCCGTGGGAATCAAATAGAGATTATGAAGTCGGTGACGTGGTAAGCGGTACTACAATTAAAACTATTGTTTTTAAATGTACTGTAGCAGGTCAAAGCGGTGGATCTGAACCTGGTGGATTTGCATCTGCTTCTGTAGGTGGAGCAACTATTCCTGACAACGAAATCACATGGACACCTCAAAATATTGACATATATCGTTTTCACGCTGGCAGTAATTTAAATGCGAATGGTCAAATAGTTTGGGACGGTAATGCTTATCTTAGATTTCCTGTACAAGCATCAGGATTTGCTTTTCAAAAAGGTCAATTACCTAGACCTCGGATAACAGTTAGTAATGCCACAGGACTAATATCATCAATACTTTTATCCGTAAATAAAGCCACAACTGGTAATGATCTAACCGGGGCAAAAGTTACACGAATTAGAACCCTAGCTAAATTTATTGATGCTGTTAATTTTGCTGACGGAACAAATTCTACAGCAGATCCTTCGGCAGAATTTCCTAGAGAAGTTTACTCGATTGATCGTAAATCTACAGAAACTAGAGAGGTAGTTGAATTTGAACTTGCTGCTCCCACCGACCTTGCTGGAGTACGCATACCAAAACGCCAGGCAACTAGATCCCTATTCCCTTCTATTGGTACGTTTGTAGGATGACTTGGAAATATAAAGCACTACTTCATGCACAACGAGAAGATCCGAGAGAATGTTGTGGTCTATTGCTAAATGTAAAGGGTAAAGAGAGATATTATCCTTGCCGTAATCTTTCAATCACAGATCATCAATGTTTTATTATCGACCCAGAAGATTATGTAAAAGCAGACAATACAGGTGAAATTGTAGGTGTAGTTCATAGTCATCCGATAACACCACCTACTCCTAGTCAGGCAGATAAGATTGGTTGTGAAAATAGTAATTTACCATGGCATATCGTTAACCCAAAAACTCAGCAATGGGCATATTTAGAACCATGTGGATATAAACCTCCATTATTGGGTCGTCAATGGGTATGGGGTATAACGGACTGTTGGAGTTTAGTAAGAGATTGGTATAAAGAAGAAAAGAATATTGAACTTAGAGATTGGGAAAGACCTACAACGTTAGAAGAATTTAATAATAAACCTTTATTTGAAGATTGTGCATGGCGAACTAACTTTAGAGAACTTAGACCCGATGAGAGATTACAAGATGGAGATGTCTTACTTATGAGTATTTTATGTCCAACTTTAAATCATGTAGCATTATTTTTTGAAGGAGATGTTATTCATCATTTAACCGATAGACTATCTTGTAGAGAGCCTTACTCTGAATGGCTGTTAAAATGTACAGGAAAGAGGTATCGTTATGCTTCGTAAGTTAAAACTATATGGACAATTAGCAGAATTTATCGGACATAAAGAGTTCGAGATAAAAGTAAATAGTGTTTCTCAAGCTGTAAGTTTTCTAATACATAATTTTCCAGAAGTAGAGCGTTTTATGGGTCCAAAATATTATCAGGTAAAAGTTGGTAATTATGATATTGATGAAAGTGAATTAGCATACCCTGTAGGACAGGAAGATATACATTTCATTCCAGCTATTAGCGGTGCAGGTCGTGGATTTGGAAAAGTATTATTAGGTGCTGCGTTAATTGCTGGTGCATTTTTTATGCCATTTGGAGGGACATCTTTACTGGCTGGAATAAAAGCAGGAACTTTAGCAAATGTTAGTTTTTTAACAAAAGGGATGTTATTTGTTGGTGCTAATTTAGCTTTAACTGGTGTTGCTGAGTTGTTATTTCCATTACCAGAACCACAAAAGTTTAATTCAGAAGAAGATCCACAATTATCTTTTAGCTTTAGTGGAGTGCAGAATACATCAAGAGCAGGTACTCCCGTTCCAATAGTTTATGGCGAAATATTTACAGGAAGTGTTGTAATAAGTGCAGCAATTGACACTAATCAGGTAGAAGCATGACAGACGAAACTAAGATCATTAAGGGTGCTGGTGGCAGACCTTCACCACCCCCACCTCCATACCGTGCTCCTGATACTTTACATAGTAGGCAATTTGTTACTATCCAAGATCTAATATCTGAAGGAGAGATAGAAGGTTTTGCAAGTGCATCAAAAGAAGGACTTACAAAAGGAACAACAGCATATGAAAATGCAAGTCTAAAAGATGTATTTCTTGATGACACGCCAATACTTCAGTCAAATGCTACAAGTGCTAGTCCTAATGAGGCGGACTTTAATTTTAAAGATGTAACTTTTAAATCCAAATTTGGAACCTCCAACCAAACTGCAATGAGTGGTATTCCAAATATTGATGAAAGCAGATCACCTACTGCTGTTGGAGTTACAGTTGAAAATGATGATTTAGCTACTGCTTGGACAACTGTTAGTACAACAACTGAAGATTCTGACGGTTCAACAACAACAACTGTAACTGGAACAAACTATACAGTTAATCAAATAGTAACCAGCAGTCTTAATGCAAATACAACACCCGAAATTTCATTTAAATGTACAGTTGCAGGACAGGCTGGAACGACTGAACCTGCTGCTTTTGCAACGGCAACTGTCGGTCAGACAATAACCGACAATCAAGTAACATGGACTGCTCAGACCACTGGTTTGAGTGGTGTCGTAACTAGACAAATTACAAACACAGATGTAGACGCTGTTATTGTGACTTTAAACTGGCCCCAAATTCAGCTTTTAGAAGATGATGGAGATATTAGAGGAGATACTGTTCAGTATGCAATTCAGATTCAGCATGATTCGGGAGGATACGTCACTAAAGTTAGAGCAAGTGTCAGTGGTAGAACTGCTGATGCTTATGCTAGAGATCACAGAATAGATTTAACAAGTGGATTTACCACTGTAGATATAAGAGTTCTGCGTATTACTCCAGATAGTACAGATGGACAGAGACAAAATTCTTTTGATTTCATAAGTTTTCAAGAAGTTATTGATAACAATTCAACTTATCCAAACAGTGCTTATGTCGCTCTTCGTTTAGACAGTAAACAGTTTAATCGTGTTCCAACTAGAAAGTATCGAATTAGAGGTGTAAAGGTAAGAATACCAGGAGCAGGTGCATCTAGTTCTGGTACTCCTACTGTTGATATAACAACAGGCCGAATAGTTTATCCAGAGGGCTATATATTTAATGGTGTTATGGGTGCTGCTGTTTATACAAATTGCCCTGCGATGTGTTTACTAGACTTACTTACTAATACTCGTTATGGTCTGGGAGATCACGTTACTGATAGTAGTTTAGATTTATTTAGTTTTGTAGCTGCTAGTAAATATGCGAATGAAGAGGTAGACGATGGAACAGGATCAGGTGCAAAAGAAGCTAGATTTAGTTGCAATGTAAATATTCAAAGTCCTAAAGAAGCATTTGCAGCAATAAATGAGTTATCTGGTGTCATGAGATGTATGCCAATATGGTCTGCTGGTTCTGTAACCATATCCCAAGACAAACCAACTACAGCGAGTTATTTATTTAATTTAGCCAACGTAGGTGAAGGTGGATTTGCATATCAAGGCAGTAGCTTAAAACAGCGTCATTCTGTTGTTTCTGTCAGTTATTTCAACATGGATTCAAAAGAAGTAGATTTTGAAGTAGTAGAAGATGCAACGGCAATATCAAAACTTGGAACGATAGTAAAGCAGGTAAAAGCATTTGCCTGTACCTCCCGTAATCAAGCTGCAAGATTGGGCCGTGCAATACTTTTTGCTGAACAAAATGAAAGTGAGACTGTTACTTTCTCGGCATCTATAGACTCAGGAATTGTAGTCAGACCTGGTTCTGTTATTGAAATAAACGATCCAGTGAGAGCAGGAGCCAGAAGAGGTGGTCGTGTTGTGTCTGCAACAACTACTGCTATTACTATTGATGCGGAAGCACAAACGACTTTACCAGCGTTAAATGATGCACCAACAATTAGCGTTGTTTTGTCTGATGGGTCGGTTGAATCAAGAACAATATCTGATATTACGGGAGCAGTTTTAACAGTAAGTTCTGCTTTTTCTCTAGCACCTCCTACAAACGCTCCTTATCTAATATCAAGTACAACTTTACAAACCCAACTATTTAGAGTAATTCAAGTAGAAGAACAAGACGATATTAACTATGTAATTTCAGCTTTATCTTATGTTGAGGATAAGTACAATTTTATTGAAAACGGTACTGCCTTGCCTGAAAGAAAAATATCTATTTTAAATGACCCTGTTAACGCTCCAACACATTTAAAAAGTCAAGAAAAAACAGTTGTTATAAATGGGGTAGCACGAAGTAAATTAATAATTTCTTGGAAAGAGCCTACTAAAATTGTGATCGCAAGTGATGGAACACCTCTTGAACAGCCACAAGGAGTAAGCCAATATCAGCTAAGTTACCGTTTTGATGTAGGAGGAGGAGCTACAGATAATTTTGTAACGCAAGTTGTGTTTGGAACAGACTTTGAAATAATGGATACTAAAAAAGGTTTTTATGATATTCGAGTATTTTCTTACAACCCATCATTAAGAATATCAAGTTCTGCATTAGAGGGTCGAATATCTACTGAGGGTAAATCAGGTCTTCCAGATGACGTAAGTAATTTAACGATTGAACCAATAAATGAACAGTTTGTAAGATTAAGATTTGACCAATCAACTAATGCAGATGTATTGCATGGTGGTCGAGTATATATAAGACATACCAACTTAACAGGAAACTCTGCTACCTTCCAATCAGCACAGGATGTTATTCAAGCTGTAGCTGGAAATGCAACTGAAGCGATTGTCCCTGCATTACCTGGAACGTATATTCTTAAGTTCCAAGATGACGGAGGTAGATTTAGTGCGACAGCAGCTAGTGTAAATCTATCTCTTGTTGAGATCCTTGATTCTATTACTGTTAAAACGGATAGAGAAGATACCGATACCCCTCCGTTTAGTAGTGGAACAAGTAGTTTATTTAGCAACACTCAATATGATTCAACTAAAGGGGGGTTAATTTTAAGTAATATTTCGATTACAAGTCCTGCTACTAAAGCAACTGGAACATATACTTTTGCAGATATTCTTGATCTTGAAGGCACTTTTTCTCTTGTGTTAAAAAGGCATTTCCAGGGTGCTGGTTATTATCCTTCAAATTTATTTGATAATAGAACAGGTTTAGTAAATGATTGGCCTGATTGGGATGGAGATGCTGCTGATAGTGCAAATGCTAAGTTAGCGGTAAGAACAACAACTGCTGCCCCAAGTGGCTCGTCATATGTAAGTTCAGATTTTAGTGGTATAAACTTTAATACTTTTGCGAATGGAACATTTAAAGGAAGAGCCTTTCAATTCCAGACAACATTAGAGACCAGTGATCCTGCTCAAAATATGTTAGTGCAGCAATTAGGTTACTCAGCAGAAATGCCATTAAGAACTGAACAATCGAGCGTTATTACATCTGGACTAGGAGCAAAAACAGTTTCTTTCGCAGCACCATTTTTTATTGGTACGTCTAGTATTACAGGTATTCCAAAACCTTCTGTTAGTATTTCTCCTCAGAATATGGCAACAGGAGATTTTTACGAGTTACTGGATAGCAATATCTCTGGAACTCAATTTATAGTTCACTTCAAAAACTCAAGTGGTGCTAATATAAGCAGAGATTTTACCTACAGTGCTGTTGGTTTCGGCAAAGGTGGGTAGAATGGAGGCAAAAAGTAATTAGTTATGAGTGATGTAACAGATTTTACTATTGATAATGCTTCTGGTCAGACTGTAAGACTAGATATACAGGCTTGTTTAAAAGCATTGCAATCAAGTAATTCAAAAGATACAGATATAACCACTGGTCAACGTGAAACAGGAATGTGGTTTCTTAGAAGTGATACAAATGATCTAAAAATAATAAATTCTAGTAATGGTTTTACAGAAGTTGGAAATATAAATCAAGCAAATTTAGGTTTATTACCAAGATCAGGTGGATCTACTGCACCAATGACAGGTCAGTTACTACTTGATGATGCTGGAGATAAGGATGCACCCGCATTATGTTTTGATGGCGATCAAAACTTAGGATTATTTAGAAAATCCTCAGATATAATGGCCTTTGCTTCTGATGATAAAGAGCAAATGTTATTTGATGCTAATGGATTAACGCTCCAGAAGCAAAATTCATTGAGATTTAGCGAAGCTACCGCAAACGGAAGTAATTATGTAAGTTTTAGAGCACCAGCAAGTGTATCAAGCAATATTACATGGACTCTACCAGCTACCGATGCTGCTGTTGCTGGTTATGCTCTTGTATCTGATGGATCGGGTACTTTGTCATGGGCTGCTGCAAGTGGCGGGGCAGTTGGTGGTGGCACTGATAATATTTTTTGGGAGAACGATCAAACTGTTACACAAAATTACACAATATCAAATGGGCATAATGCAGGAAGTTTTGGTCCTATAGCTATCCAGAACGGAGTTACAGTTACAGTTGGTTCTGGAGAGACATGGACTGTAGTATAAAAGTGTATATAATAGATTTATGAGCCAACTAAAAGTAAACAGCATAATACCAGTAGCAGGAGTACCGACAGGTGGTGGTGGTGGAATAGTTCAAGTAATACAAACACTAAAAACAGATGCGTTTTCTACAACTAATGATGATGTTTTTAATGACATAACAGGAATGACTGCAACAATTACACCTACATCTACTTCAAATAAAGTTTATATTACAGTTTGTATGACACATAATGTAGGTACAAACTCAAATCTAATTTTTAGATTATTAAGAGGATCAACTGCTATCGGTAACAGCACTGTTACTGAAAATTCACCAATAGCTTTGGGTATTTCAGGTGGAAAATATGACAGTCTTAGGGGTAATCCTACGACTTTTGTATTTTTAGACAGTCCTTCTACAACTTCAGCAACAACATATAAAGTTCAAGAGTTTCATAATGCTGGAACTTTTAAATTAAATCATGCTGCTAGTGATGGAGGTACTAATACAAATCAATTTGCAGGTTCAAGCACCATAACGTTAATGGAGGTGTCAGCATGAGTTTAGATCACGATGCTATTTATAAGGCATACGCTGGCACAGTAGTCTCAATAGACAGTTCTACAGGAGCCTACGACAAAGATGGTAATAAAGTGACAATAGATCAATCTTTAGTTGATGCTGCAAGAGTGACTTTAGATGCTGAAGCTGCTGCTATAGCTTATAAATCTGTTAGAGAGCCTCTTTACCCATCTTTAGGTGACTTTGCAGATGCAATGTACTGGAATAGTAAGGGAGATTCCAGTAAACTAACAGCATATTACGCAGCCTGTGAAAAGGTAAAAACTGACAACCCCAAACCTAGTTAAATATGAGCACATTAGCAGTCGGCACAATTAAAAGCATTTCATCTGCTGCACCAGTATTTCAAAATACGAGTGGGACAGAAAAAGGACAGCTTGCAAAAGCATGGGTTAATTTTAATGGCGTGGGAACGGTTGCTATAAGAGATTCTTTTAATGTAAGCAGTATTACTGATAATGGCAATGGAGATTATACAGTTACCTTTAGTAATGCAATGTCAAATGCTAATTATTGTGTAACTTTAGGTGTAAAATCACCTGACACTTCTGACAGGGTTTATGCAACACTTGGAAACTCAAATCAAAGTGACCCTTCCACAACTGCATTTACAATTTTATGTGAACGCACATCTACAGGTACAGATACCAATTCCAAGTATGTCATGGCTTCTATTTTTGGAGATAATTAATTATGTCAACACTTAAAGTCAACACAATTCAAAACACCTCTGCTGCTCACAGTTCAACACCAGAGCAGATTGCACAGGGAAGAGCAAAAGCATGGTGTCATTTTACAGTTTCAAGTGGTACACCTTCTATAGATGACAGTTTTAATATTTCTTCTATAACTGATAATAATGCAGGAGATTTTACTTTCAATTTTGCAACAGCAATGGCAAATACTAATTATGCTCCTTTATCAACTTCTGAAGTAGGATCTGGAAATATAACAACTGCTCAATTAGTAAATGGAGGTAGTGCAACAGCAAGTGTAAGAATCCAATATTTTCAAATCCAAACTCTTGATGGCGGTGGTAATGATGTTGACCCTGCTGCTGGAGCAGTTGCAGTTTTTGGCGATTAATAATTCTTTGATATACTAAAAGAAAAAACTTATGGCTAATTCAGACAAAAGATTTATCTATGAGAATGATGAGGGTGGTATTTCTATTGTCATTCCAGCAGATAATTGTGGTTTAACTTTAGAACAAATCAAAGATAAAGATTGCCCTAGTGGTAAGACAGTTTATACTGTTGATAAATCTGCAATTCCTACAGACAGGAGCTTCAGAAACGCTTGGACTTATACGGAGTAAAACATGGGATTTGGAGTTGACATGGCAAAAGCCAGAGAAATTCACAAAACAAAGATCAGAGAAGCAAGAACACCAAAACTTGCAGAACTTGATATTGAATTTCAAAAAGCATTAGAAACAGGTGCTTCAACTACAGACATTGTTGCTAAAAAACAAGCATTAAGGGACGCGCCAGCCGACTCTAGTATTGCTGCTGCTTCTGATACAGATGCACTTAAAGCACAATGGAAAACTGATATACTAGGCACATCACCATATAGCTAATGGCAATAGCACCTGGAACATACAACATGACCGTTCAGAGAAGGTCAGATCACAGTGTTCCTATTGTGCTAAAAGATAACTCTGGAACGGCAATAAATTTAACAGGATTTACAGTAGCAGCACAGGTTTGGGATGAATCACGTTCCACAAAATATGCAGATTGGGCTGTTACTTATACAGATAGAGCAGCAGGATCTTTTTCTATAGCGTTAACAGATACCCAAACAGCTACATTTACTCCAGAAATATTAGCTTACGATGTGTTATTAGTTGATGGATCGGGTCTCAAAGAATATTATTTAGAGGGTAAGATATTTATGAGTGAGGGCTACACAAGCACATGAGTCAAGTCAACATTACAACCACTAAAAATACCGTTACTGTTAACGGTGAGACAAGAGTTGTTACGGTGGCAACTCAAGGTCCACAAGGCATTCAAGGTCCACAGGGTATTCAAGGTATTCAAGGTCCATCGGGCGGATTAACAGTTGATGAAACTAATAAAGTTGATGGATCTGTTATTTACTATGACTCTAATTCTGCTACATTTAAGGCAGATACAACCACAACTAAACTAACACTTGTTAATGGAGGAAACTTTTAGGCCATGGCTAATACTATAAGAATTAAAAAAAGATCTTCTAATGGCAATGTTGGCGCACCTGAAACTTTGGCTCCATCAGAAATAGCTTTTAATGAAAATCCCAGTGATTTAAAACTTTATTATGGTTTAGGTGATAATGGAAATGGTGACGCAAGCTCAGTTATTGTTATTGGTGGTACTGGAGCATTTTTTGATAAAGCAACGGTACAAAATGCAAATAAAGTCTTATCTGGGCCTACAGCAGGTAGTGATGCTGCACCCACATTTAGAACTTTAGTAGCTGCTGATATTCCTTCTATTGCTCATACCAAGATAAGTGATTTTGATGCAGGTGTTCAGACAAATAGAGTAGACGAATTAGCTGCTGCAACCAATCCAGTGACAGGAGTTACGCCTACAGCCGATGCTCATTTTGCGACTAAGGGATATGTAGATGGTGTTAGTCAAGGATTAGATATTAAAGATAGTGTTAAAGTTGCTACTACTGCAAATATTACACTTTCTGGAACGCAAACTATTGATGGTGTTGCGGTTTCTGCTGATGAAAGAGTTTTAGTTAAGAACCAAAGTACAGCAAGTCAGAACGGACTGTATCTTTGTAAGGCAAGTACATGGGTAAGAACAGATGATTTAGCTGCTGGTGTCGATGCGGCTGGAATGTTCACCTTTGTTGAACAAGGATCTACAAATGCCGATCAGGGTTTTGTTTGTAGTTCTGACAAAGGATCTGCTGTTGTCGGCACTAATAACCTAGCTTATACACAATTCAGTGGTGGTGGAGCTGTGACTGCTGGAGATGGGCTTGATAAAACTGGTAATGAATTAAGCGTTGATTTAAAAGCTAATGGTGGTCTTGTAATTGAATCCACTGAATTAGCAATTGATCTTGCTGCTACTTCTATAACAGGATCTTTACCAGTAACCAAACTTCTAAACTTAAGTGCAACAGTTACAGAATTAAATAAATTAGATGGTTTAAATAGTACGACTACTGAGTTAAATACTTGTACAGATGGTGATACATCTGCAACATCAACAAATCTTGCTACAGCAGATAGATTTGTATGTAATGATGCAGGGGTAATGAAACAGGTTGCCTTGTCAGACATGATCAGCTTTATTTCTGATGGTACAACAAGTGGTTACGTTGTAGATGGCGGTACATTTTAAATTTTAGGAGATAAACGCCAATGGCAAACGTAATCCGAAATAAAAGAGGAACAACAAAACCTTCGCCTTCTGACATAGTTACAGGAGAAATTGCGGTAAAAACAGATGATGCAAAATTATATATTGAAAATGATTCTGGTCATGTTTTCGAGGTAGGTGAAACTCTTGGGACTTACAGTAGTTCAATTATTACTTATACAGTCACAGTTGCATCTAAAACATCTGCACACAGATATAACGGTACTGGGTCAAGTTCAGGCTATAAAATTAATGGTATTTTTGCTCCATTTTTATCATTAACACCAGGAAATACTTATAGATTTGATCAATCAGATTCTAGTAATTATGGTCATCCATTACGATTTTATTTGGAAGCAGATAAAACAACTGAATATACAACAAATGTGACTACTAATGCAACTGCTGGAGCAAGCAGTAATGCCTATGTCCAAATTGTCATAACAGATGCAACACCTATAGTTCTTCATTATCAATGTTCTTCCCATGGGTATATGGGTAACAGTGTTACTTCTAATGGTACTTCAATAGATGGAAGCAATGTAATTTCAGGAACAATTGCAGCAGCTAGAATTGCAACATTAAACCAAAATACGACAGGAACTTCAGGTGGTTTTACAGCAGGATCAGCGTCTAATTTAAACACTGGAACTTTACCTAATGATCGTTTTCCTGCAACCTTACCAGCAATAAGTGGAGAAAATTTAACTAATTTACCTTTTCAATTAAGCTCTGATGCACAGGACAATACTGTAGCTGGTACTTATGCAGGGGAAAGTTTTAGTGGTACAAATGCCCAAAACAACACTTTAATAGGAAGAAATGCTGGTAGATATATTACTACAGCAGATCATGTAGTAGCTGTAGGGCGTAACGCTGGTGTTTCTATTACTACTAATGGTTATTCAACACTTGTGGGTGGGTATGCTGGAGAGAGTAATACAGCTTCTGAGATATCTGCTTTTGGGTTT
>Ga0163109_10001481_pt1 | contig 18532 bp, 24 predicted proteins | sample CRUFie1St13metaG_FD_108704 | JGI IMG/M metagenome (GOLD analysis project Ga0163109, IMG submission 108704) | Marine microbial communities from the Costa Rica Dome - CRUD Field 142mm St13 metaG | ecosystem: Environmental > Aquatic > Marine > Oceanic > Photic zone | place: Costa Rica: the Eastern... | reverse complement strand
TACTATCCCAAACTAGGATGTTTCCGTCAAGTGCATTTGATAGGTCAATATCATCAATATCAGCAAAGAAGTTTAGTGCTGCAGTGAACTTACTTGTCTTGGTTTCTGGATCATAGATGTGCTGTAGGAAGTAGTTATCGTAGTTCTGGGGATTCGTTCTGAAGTCGTCTTCAATATCATCCATCTCCATGATCTCTACGGCACCACCGCCACCAACTGTACCTAGCTGGATCTGTACCCTTTCTAGGAATGTGCGGTAATGCTTCTGCATATCCTCAAAGGTAACAAAGTTCTTTGGATCTAGTAATGGATCCTTTTCCTCTGCAGCCTTCTCCCATCTCTTATCAAAGTCCTTTTGGGTGTCTAGGATGGATGCAACTTCTCCCTGGATGTTGGTGATTACATCAGTCCAGTCGGGGATATCGATAGAATCAATCTTAGCATTTAGCTTATCGATTGCCTCAGTCAATGACCTAACATCATCATCGTAGTACTTTACTTCGGGTAGTTCTGTAATTGTCTTCAGTAGGTTAGTGATCTTACCCTCGATTAGATCAATCTCGTCATCGTAGTACTTTACTTCAGGCAAAGACTCAACAACCTCATGGAGTCTCTTGTCTCCACTCTTGATTGTCTTGTTCAATGTCTTGACTTTGTTGTTGATAGTCTCGCCTAGGTGCTTACCTAGATCCATGATGCTGCTCTTTAGATCATCAACATCAGCATCGTAATATCTAATAGAACTCTTTACCTCAGTAATGAAGTTCTGTAGTAGGTCAAGGTCATCCTCGTAATGGCGGATCTCAGGAAGATTATCAATCTTCTCATCCAACTGCTGGCTCCTAGAGCTTAGACCATCTCTAAGGTCACTGAGAGACTCTAGAATGGACGTTGGATCAAAGCGACTCTTCTGGTTTGGTAGATCGTCTACAACCTCTTTCAGCTCACTGTGGAGACCTCTAAGAGTATTGATCTCTTCACTGTTGCCTTTGATGTCGGGTAGAACAAAACTATCTACCTTTTCTAGTAGCTGCTCGTATGAAGTTCTATTTGAAAGAATGCTATCGTTTAGTTCTTTGTTTGATGTGGAGACTTCCTCTCGTAGAGTGTCGAACTGGGCTGAAGTATCATCTACAGCAGACTGAATGCTCTGTCTAGTTTCATCGATCTGGTCATCATATACTAGAGGCTCAGGGATCTCAATAGCTTCAACAACATCTCTGAGTGCCTCAATGCTTTCATATAGGCTTAGGACTTCGTGCTTCTCTAGCTTTTCAATGTGCAGTGTAGAGATAGAATTCTCGATACCAGATAACCTATCCCAGATAGCATGACCTTCAGGTAAGAAGTCTGCAATGGTATCTACTTTCTCTACAATAGTCTCTGCAACCTTTTGGATATTTCTCTCTGGCTTCCGATTTGAAAATACACTCTCACTACCAGCTAGTTCCCCTAAGGCTTTCTTAGGAGAACGCAATCTCTTATTATCCTGAGCCTCAATGAGCCTACGCTCTTCTGCTAGTGCAGCTTGCTTGCGTAGGTTCTCACGTTCAGTAAAATAGCTTTGGGGCTTTTTCAAAGGCATTGATATAGGAGAATAATGTAGTGACCTTTATGTATTATTTATTGGCTTCTAGAAGTGCTTGCTTTTTAATTAGAGATGGTGGGAGAGTACCATAGTATGGGTCTAGGTCAAACATAGCATCCCACTTCTCAATACCAGGAGCACTCTTTTTCCAGAATCCCCACAAGCCGTCGTGGCTACTCTTATGGAAAGTATTGACGTGAACATCGTGAATACTAGATCCAAGCTCAATCTTATATAAGAAGAGTGGGATTGAGAAGGTTAGACCTGAGTTGTAGATTAGGTCATCTGCAACAGCACGGGGCTTAACAATCTGATCTAGCTTGTACTTATCTTCGCGGCAATGCATTGCAACTAGTTTTGCAGCATGTCTCCTAGTGATTAGATAACATGCAGTGGAGAAGTCATTTACAAATCTATGGTGCAAACGTACATTTACTTCAATTGGATTGATAACTGCTAGCTGAATAACATCCCAGTGATATGGTAGAGCACTGAAGAATTCCCTCCAAGTGAATCCCCAGTAAGACATTGTTGAGATGTCGCAATCATCTTCCATGACCACACAATACTTCTCACTCTCATCACTATTCTCTAGCCAGAACTTCATAGCCTTGAGGTGTGATGTAGTGCACCCAACCTCACCAGAAGTCATTTGATTGGGATACTTACCCTTTAGAATATCGCCGAGATCATTGTCCCCTCTACCATCATTAGCAGAAATGCGATTAAACTTAGTAATGCCCCAGTACTTAAACTGGTTCTCCATATATTCCCGGCGATCAGTATGATCATCTAGGTTGATATAGAGAACTCTAGGCAAACCTTGAGCTTTATAGATTGACTTGTTATTATCCATTGTGGGGAATAGTATTCAATAAGTACATTAATGTGGAGTCAATATCCCAGTCGATAGGCATTTTCCTACTCAACTTATATAGTGGGTGTATTTTAGCATCAATCATCGCCCTTGTCTCGTCTGTGGCTAGCCTATTATTGCCGAACCTATAGGGAGAGAAGAAATGGCAATGTCTGCCGGGATCTAACTGAGAAGGTGGATTTGTTGAGTAATCCTTGTGAGAGATGTCGATCTTGGGGATCTGGTCTACAAGTTCTCTGAAGTATGGATCTGAGAAGTATAGGTCGTAGAATATTCTATGAGCCCACCTGTATTCTCCATTGTAGATATCATACCCATTAGCCTTTCTCTGCTGATACAGGTATGATTCCTCTGACCATCTCCTTACAATATAAGACTCTTCCTGAGCAGCAATGAACCAGTTAGCACACATCTTATCTGGTTCATCTAGATAAAATACAAATGTATCTTGAACTAGTTCAGGTAGCCACTCATCTAGGGGTTGATTACAGAAAGCGGTAGAGTCGATCCAGATACCACCGTGCTCTTTTAATAGGTCAAGACGAATCAGATCAGCTAGTGCTGTCTTATCTATTGTTGTGAGTGATCGATACTTTTTAAGGTTTATATAATCACCGAGAACTTTTTCATCAATGGCTCGGATATCCCAATCTGGATTATAATGTTTCCAACTTTCTAGGCAAATCTTACAAATATCAGGGGCAGTGTCCCACCCCTGAAGCCAACACATCCATACAACTTTATTCATGATAAGTTATAGTATTCGATTAACTGCTCTTTACCCATCTTTCGGATCTTATCCCAAAGAGAGTTATTCTTATCCATATAAGGATTGTTTCTCCATGAGTTGGGGGTTCTAGCATGTTCTAGGTGATATGCAAAGTCATCAATACGATCAACCTGATATCCTAGAGTCATGAATCTATATGCACGTTCTTCATCTTCAGGAGCGTATGCAATAAACTCCTCGTTCTCCCCGCCACCACTGATGTATACTTCTCTATCAAAGAACTGACAGAATCCATACCTAGACATGTACTGTTTAGACTTGTCTCGGAGTGTCTGAATGTCGAATCCGTTGCATAGGAAGTCAGAGACCACTTCATCGTCAACAAAGGCTAGCATAGCATAGTTGCCGAATCCATAAGGATAGACCACATCAGAAGGTCCATCAACAATCATCTCCTGTGCCTTTATATATGACTCTAGAGGGAGGATGATATCACAGTCATAGTTTACCACAACTTTGGTATCAGCCATTAGAGTCATCTCATTGAGATACCTAGTCCTGTGGAATTCAGAAGCAGAAGTATTCTCAAAGACATGCTTGAGTTCTGGAATATCATCCACCTCAAGGTATTCCTTTACTTGAGGAAGAACATCCTGTAGGAAGACAGATTGTTCGTCTCCTTCCTTCACGATGATCTTCGTATCGAAGTTGTCCAATAGGTAGCACAATGAAGTAATAACATTACGCATCCTATCGGAGCTTTCGATCCTCAAGGGAATAATAAAAGTAGTATCAGTTAGATCTCTCTTCATAATCAATTGTAAATAATCTTCCAGTCGTCGCAGTAGATGTCCTTAGTATTATGATTTAGGTTAGGACCAAACCAGGGGTTTGGAGCTACCACCTTCTTACTGTTGCCTAGCCAACAACCCCACCAACTATAGCTGCTGTTTGCAATAATGTGGTAGTCACATAGACTCATTAGAGCCATGTCGGTATAGGCGCAGTTTGTCTCGGAGACAAAGAACCTGTCGTCAGGGAACAGTGGTTGTACTTTAGCCCATTCAGCGTCATCTGTAAAGATGATAACCTTTAGATTATCAGGAACTTCCTTGAGTGCCTTCTCATAGTAATCCAAACCAACGCAATCGTGGTTGCCGTTATTTACGTAGTCTGTCCTACGTACGTGTAGAGAAATTACTTCTCCACTTAGAGCCTTGCGCATTTCAACAGCAACCTCCCGATACTCTGGTTTGAAAGTGAAGTGACGGCGAATCTCTTCCTTACAATGAGCAAACCACTTCTCAGACTGATAGAATCCTAGGAAGTTGACGTCTCCTTCGGGTGGGTTCTCAAACAACTCAGAGTCAAACTCAAAGAATCTTTCTTGAACTGTAGGAAACCTACTAATGCCTTTGATAGGTCTAATATCAAAAGCATCGTAGATGTTGCTACGTAGCTCTTGATAGTAATACTTACCAAACACACTTTCATGTGGAATGCAGAATGGTCGTCCATGCTTTACAGACATTCCGACTAGAAAGGCATATTGAAACATCTGGTTACCCAAATGCCCATGATTGCCTAGGTGATTGAAGGAGAAAGTCATATTTTACTTTTGATCCATTCCATCATATCAACTTTTGGCTTCCAAGTCAAGCTATGAGTTGCTTTTGATATATCAGCCAAAGTCTCTCGCATCTCACCATCTCTGGCTGGTCTGTACTCAACATCATCAGAGATAGCAGCAGCTAGCTCGTTGATACTCCAATTCTTTCCATACCCAATGTTATAAGTCTCTCCCCAAGTATCTGGAGAACCATATGCAAAGAATGCATTAGCAGTTACTACATCTTCTACGTGAATAAAGTCTCGCCTCTGCTCTCCATCTCCGAAGATTAGTAGTGGCTTGCCCTCACGATACCTATCCAAGAACCTAGTTACAACAGGTGCATAGCTTCCGGTGTGACGGGAACGATCACCATAGACATTGGTATACCTGAAGATAGCGGTATGCATACCATATAGGTGGTAGTAAGAACGAACTAGCTGTTCTCCAGATAGCTTACCAATTGCATAGGTGTTTAGTGGATCCTCTTTCATGGTCTCCACACTAGGTACCGGGTTGCTCTCACCATATACAGCAGAGGTTGATGAGTATACGAATCTCTCTACGCTATAGCACCTAGAAGCCTCTAGGACGTTAGCTGTTCCAACTGCGTTGGTTAGGAACGTTGGTAGGGGATCCTCGACAGACTCCTGCACACTGACCTTAGCGGCAAGGTGATAGACGATATCGATACCAGCAAAGTGGTTCTTGATAGCATCAAAGTCTCTGATATCCGCCTTTATATTATTTGCACGGGGATTCCAGAAGTAACTATCATGACCATCGGAACTTTCGTTATCGATAACAGTTACATTGTTGCCTAGAGCCAACTGCTTATCGACTAGGTGGGAACCAATAAATCCAGCTCCCCCAGTAATTAAACATCGTTTCATTTGAATGCCCTCTCTAATGATTCTTTTAGTGCTTTGTCTAACTTAAGTTCACCAAGATCTACAAGGTGCTTGTTTCTATCATGGAAACTTGGGTGCTTGTCCTTATGCTTACTCTGCATAGCGTACATATGGCAGAAGTATAATCCCTTCTCTGGGGTTACCTTTACAGAATTGTTGTTAAAGGAATACCCAAAATCATGAACCGCCCACTGATGATTCATGGAGAAACGTGGAATAGTAATCCACTTATCAATAAGACGTCTGCCTACTTTGGTATTGTTTGTATTATTATAGTCAGAGTAGTAGTAATAGTCAGCAAATCTTCTATCTTCTACATCTAACTCATATGCAGCAACACCTAGACGCTCATTGTATGGGTCAATGTTTCTTGTACGATAGATTACACCGGGATACATATTGTCTTCAATCTCTTGAAGTACATCTGCAATAGTGAAGCCATCTGTTACTAGAAGCTCATCGATATCCTGATTGATTGCAAAGTCTGAACACCAGGCATACTTAAACTTCCAATGCTCAAGTTGTGTGAACTGTGAGAAGTTTGAATCCCATCTTGGAGTATGTGGACCGAAAGGAACATTCCAAGGCACAACCTTAACCACAATGTCTAGTGGAAGTGATTCCAAGTGAGCCTGTAATTCTTCTACTGTGTAGTTGTCTGAATTATTATCGTATATGATGAAGCCACGAACACCATGCACCTTGTTATGATACTGGATCCAATCAGCGATCCAATGCATAGGCTCATTCTTTTGCATGGTAGACATACAGCCCATACCCAAAAACTCAGTAGATCTCTGATTAACAGTGATCTCAATACTTTCTTTGGGGTGACTTAGTGTAAATCTATCTGCACTAGTATGTACTACAGTAAGACCAACATTAATTCTATCAACAAAGTCAGTCTTTAGTGGGGTGTTGCCCTCCACAAAGTTAACATGTGACTTCAATTCATACAAAGGAGGTCCAATCAAGAGGACTCTATTCTCATCGATACGAAGTGCATCGTTGAATAGAGTGTCCCAATCGAACATCTCATCGTGAGGTCTACCTAATGTTATTACATCTTTCCTCTTATCAGCAGGTGTTCTAGGTTCTCTTAGAACACCCCATGCCTCAGGAATCTTATACATCATAACCATCCAGTACTATAATCAATCTGATAGTATTTTCTAATTATATCACACTGTTCATCGGTTAGAGTTGGTTTAGCAACTGTCTGCTTCCTTGTGTGTAGATCAGGCAGAGAAACTTCCCACTTACTTTCCAAGTATGGCTTTAGAACAGTACTGATATCCTTTGTGTCTACTACTAGATCATAGTATTCCTTGCTCTCACCTAGGTGATATGCCTGAGGGACAAAGTGATACCACAAGAAACCAACCTTCTCTCCCTTAAATGATGGGTGCATGAATGGATGTTCTTCTAAAACCTGCTCCATGTTCCTGATAAAGTTATCCATATCGCAGTTGGGGATATGATTTTCCCTTACAACTTTATCGGTGTAGCAGCTAATGAACCTGCTGATAGGATCTCTTTTAATACAGACCCTCTCATATCCATCAAACTCACGGAACTTGGAGTAGTCATACCCCCAAGAATCTAGAGATGAGTATACATTGTTAGACTCATAGTAGTAGTCTTTAGTACCGGAGAGCATGATCTCCCCAGTACCAGCATAGTTGATCCAACTCCTTAGAGTAGTACCACCAGTTTTTGGTGATTCGTAGATTACAAACTTACGATCTTCGTCAGCAAAGAAAGCCATATCAAAGCTGCTCCAATACTTCAGCCAACATCTCTAGATGATAATCACTTACGAAGTGACTGTTGCCTACGTACAAGCCTCTCTCATGGAGGATGTCTGCGTTAGGGCAATATGCGCTGTAGTCCCGTAGGAATGGCTGCTTTAGGAGGTTACCACCCACAACTGGACGATACTCAATCCTGTACTCAGTCAAGAGGTCCTGTAGCTTCCTATGTGTCTCTACGTTCCGAGAGATTAGTGGGAAGCAGAAGCTTGATAGACGTAGGTTCCAGGTTGGGATGATGAACTTATCCTGATGGAGAATCATCAACTCATAGTATGTCCGATAGTTTTCATTACGCTGAATGATCATATCGTCTAGACGACTTAGCTGGGACCGTCCTAATACAGCACCGATCTCATTATTACGGAAGTTATATCCATCAGTAACAAATAGGAACTGTGGATTGATCTCAGGATTCAAAGCAGAGTAAGACTGGAAGTATCCAGACTCACGCGCTAGACCGTGGGAGCGCTTGACGCGCATTAGATCATATAGTTCGGTGTTGTTGGTGCTCACCATACCGCCCTCTACGGTCGTCATATGGTGCCCGAAGTAGAAGCTAAACGTACCACCTACATCGTATAGACCCGCCATGGTGCCGCCCCTGATGACCGCTCCGTGGCTCTCACAGACGTCTTCTAGGATATGTGCGTGGGGGAAGATCTTACGGAAGTCCTCGACCTCAGCAGGGAATCCTAGGAGGTGTGTTACGAATAGGGCAGAGATGTCCTTGTGCTCACAGGCGATGGTCTGCAGTGAGTTGATATCGTAACTGAAGTCCCGTAGATTGATATCACAGAATACTGGAGTTAGCTTATTCTGGATGATAGGAGCAACGTTGGTTACCCAAGTACATGCAGGAACTACAACCTTAGCTCCATCGGCAATACCATAAAGCTCTTTCCATGCTGCAATCAATAGTGAGTTTGCAGTAGATCCAGATGAAACGAAGAGTGAGTGATCGCATCCTAGCCAATCACTCCACTGCTCTTCAAAGTATTTGACCTGTGGTCCTTGTGTTAGACGGCTGCTAGTTAGTACAAACCTAGCGATCTTGAGACGATCTCTTAGAGAGACCGTATCATCCATCAATTTCCAATTATACATTCTGTAAGTACCAATCGTAAGTTTGCTTTAGTCCTTTTTTGAAGGTGGTCTTGTGGTCCCATCCTAGCTCATGTGCCCTGCTAACGTCAAGGAGTTTGCGAGGATTACCATTGGGTTTAGTTGTGTCCCAAATGATTTCTCCTTTATATCCAACAACGTCGCTGATTGCATTTGCTAGATGTTTGATAGTAATATCAATACCAGTACCTGTATTTACATGACCAAAATCACTGTAGTTTTCCATGAAGAATAGAGCTGCATCAGCTAGATCATCAACATAAAGAAACTCACGCATGGCTGATCCATCGCCCCAACAGGTGACGGACTCTGCTCCAGTCTGCTTGGCTTCGTGGAAACGATTCATTAAGGCTGCGAGGACGTGTCCGTTCTCACCCTTGAAATGATCTCCAGGACCATAAAGATTAGGAGGCATAATAGAGATAGCATCAAATCCGTATTGTTCACGGTAGAAGTCGCATTGTTTGATACCTGCGATCTTCGCGATGGCGTAAGCGTCGTTAGTAGGCTCAAGAGCCCCTGTAAGGAGTTCATCTTCTTTTAGTGGGTGATGGCGACCGGCAGGATAGATGCAAGATGTACCTAAGAATAGGAGCTTTTTAACTCCAGAATAGTATGCAGTGTCGATAACATTGCCCTGCATCATTAGGTTATCATGCAGAAACTCAGCCTTGCGAGTCTTATTAGCCATGATACCGCCAACCAAAGCGGCTGCAAGGAAGACGTAATCAACCTTATTATTTTTGAACCAGGCTCTCACGTCAGCCTGCTCTCTGATATCCAAGTCCCGACTACGTGGACATAGGAACTTTGTGTAGCCTTCTGCTTTCAGACGACGGAGAATAGCACTACCTGCTAGACCGCCCGCACCAAAAATAGCGATTGTAGAATTCTTTTCCATATCAGAACCAGCCGTTGTCGTAATCAACTTGATAGAATTTTTTGACCTTTGCAATCTGCTCTTCGGTTAGTTCCAATGGAGCAATTGCTTTCCTATTATCTCTTGCATGTAGCTTGGGAATCTCAATGTCCCACTTAGATTCTAGATATGACTTGACCCCAGTATTCATTTCACTGATATCAAATACATGCTCAAAGAAACTTACATCTGATCCATAATGGAAAGTCTGTGGATCAAAGTGGAACTTGATGTAGTTTGTCTTGTTATCCCACATGAACTGAGGAGTCTTTGCGATAACCTCATCATAATGGTCTAGGAGATCATCAACAGATACATTGGCTCTCTGCTCACCTAGAATCTTATCGCGATAACAACTGATAAACCTCTTTACAGGATCCCTCTTAATACAAACCTTGGATGATACCTCTGGCTCACCAAAGCCATCCAATAGACTGTAGCCCCAGTCTTTCAACAGCTCATAGGTTTCTCTGTTGTCTGAATAGTAATCTACCTTGCGATCTGTCTTCATTAGATCGCCAGTACCTGCATAGCAAATCCAAAGACGGACGGTGGTTCCGCCTGTCTTTGGTGCATCATAGATTGCAAAGTCGTTCTCTGTATCTGTAAAATAACTCATAATAAAATCACTGACCGTTTAGTACCATCTCTTCAACTAGAGCGTTGAAGTCATACTTTGGTTCCCAACCAAGAACTTTGCGGGCTTTGGTTGCATCACCAAGTAGAGTCTCTACTTCAGCAGGACGGAAGTATCTCTCATTGACTTTGATGATTGTCCTGTTGGTATTTAAACAGTATCCAAACTCGTTAACACCCTCACCACGCCACTGGATATTGAAACCAAAGTATGGTGCAGCAGCTTCTACGAAATCCTTGACCGAATACTGTTTACCAGTCGCGATAACATAGTCATCGGGCTTCTCTTGCTGGAGCATACGCCACATTGCGTCAACGTAGTCCTTGGCGTGTCCCCAGTCTCGGCGAGCGTTGAGGTTACCGAGCTGTAGGTCCCCCTGTAGTCCGACAGAGATTCTTGATAGTCCGCGTACGATCTTCCTAGTAACGAACGTCTCTCCTCTGCGTGAGCTTTCGTGGTTGAATAGAATTCCGCTAGAAGCATGTAGGTCATAGCTTTCTCTGTAGTTCTTGACGATCCAGTACCCATATAGTTTAGCAACACCGTAAGGTGACCTGGGATACATAGGGGTCACTTCGGTTTGTGGCACCTCCTGAACAAGCCCGTAAAGCTCGCTGGTGCTCGCCTGGTAAATACGGACCTGCTTATCCATACCAAGCAAACGGACGGCTTCTAGGACCCTCAAGGTGCCTAGGGCGTCGGTCTGTGCTGTATATTCTGGCTGCTCAAATGAAACCTTAACGTGACTCTGTGCACCTAGGTTATAAATCTCCTGTGGCTCCACCTTCTTGATGACGGACACAATGCCCAGAGCATCGGTTAGGTCACCATAGTGTAGAGTGATGCGGTTGAAGATATGATCGATTCTATGTGTATTAATCATGGAAGCACGACGGACGATGCCGTGAACCTCATAGCCCTTCTCAAGTAGAAGCTCGGCTAGGTAGGAACCGTCCTGTCCGGTGATGCCTGTGATAAGGGCAACTTTGGTCATAGTATAGTCTCACTGTAAGTACATTATAGCATAAATACCAAGAGGTATGGAACTCAACATGTCTCAAGAACCTCGGTCTTCAGAATTTGAGCACATTACTGACCCAGAGAATCTTGCTGAGGTTGGGGTTTTTATCTTTGCGGGACATGGTATAGTAGAAAACATTGGTGGTGTACCCCGGTTTGAATTTGTTAAGACGATGGAAAAATCATTTCCATCATTAGATGTTCACTTCTATGTGGACTGTAACCGGTGCTGGTATGCAAAAGGTTTAGAAGGTATCACAACTAATGTTGATGAAACCGTAGAATACTTGAAAACAAAGAAACATAAAAAGAATATTTTCCTAGGCAACTCCGCTGGAGGATATGCTGCTATTTTATTTGGATCTCTACTAGAAGTAGATAGAGTTATTGCTTTCCACCCACAATCAAACTTGACGACTATCCCAAGCCAAGTATCTAAACACCAGCATGTTGATAGAAAATACATGAAACTTGATCAGTATATCAATGATATAACTGATTATAGAATATATGGACATGATAAAGGTGGGGTAGACCACCCTGACGATGAAATTCACCACAGCAGACAACTTGATTTCTTGACGGATCTTGGTAAGCCCAATGTCTCTAGGTTCGTAATGAAAGATATTTTAAAGAAAGTTCGGGACCGAGGAGACCTCAACAAAATCCTAGAAGAAGCCTTCAAACTATAAAGCCAATAAAAAAGCCCCTTTCCGAAGGGGGCACAGTTACAAACTGAAAATATGGGTTATCTTTGCTCGCCACTAACTCTTTAGATGGAAGTTAGAAACCATGCGATGGTTACCATCCGCACCACTTACTTTTTATAAGGTAAATACGGGAAATTGCACTTCCCGTAATATAAAGTAAGAAACCTAGCGGCTTTCGCCCGCCCCACCAGTTTTTTGAGGAAACTGGAAACCTTGCTACGACGCGCCAGTCGGCATATTTATTGTCCCTCCGACAGGGACATGGGTCATTGACTCCACCACTTAGTTTTTGAGATAACTAAGAAAACAGTACTTGGTACAATTTCGATACATCCATGCTACCGAATAAAAATTCTAAAGCTACAACATCCCACAGTTTATAGCTGATAGCAAATGGGAAAATTAAAAGTCCGCCAATAATCTTTACGACTAGTGCAGATTCAATAGGACCCCAGAGGAGTACGAAGTGACCGATTACTAGTAAGGTATTACCAGTATAGCGTAAAAAAGATGTCTTGTTCATTGGTAGTGTGTGTGGGATTTTCGCTAGGGCTCTTTTAAAGACTTACCGGGTCTATAACTTACCGGACCGGTGCGGATACTACATCGCGCACATAAGCATTATCACCACACAACCACTTAGCATACTCAATGTCTTCCATTGCTAGTAGACACTGGTCTTTGTTATCGAACAGGTACTCGTCGTTCCACTTCTTAGAATAGAACTCTTTTTTCTGTAGACGATAGTCGGGCATTCCGTTTAGTTCGATAATGCCCTTAATCACGAAACGGTACCCTTCACGCTCTAGGAGAACTTCGGTACTCATCAAACAACCTCCTGGGTCAGATCTTCTTGCAGACAGTCTAGCACAATTTGGTAGTCTTCAACGGGGTCACCTGAGAAACTGACCCCTTGCTCTTCGTAGAACTTTCGTACTTTTTTGTAGAGCTTGGGTTGGCAGTCATCAAGTTCAATTGTTCGTTGAACTGCATCTTGGAAGATTCCAAAAGACTTGCGAAACTTCGTTCTTAGACTCATAGCTTTGTTGATTACCTGATTAGTATAGCAAGAGAATTGTCTTTTGTGAAGGGGGTGTGACAGTTTATTAATCGTCAAAGTGAGGGTCTTCATCAAACTCAGCCTTGAAGCGAGCACGTTGCTGCTCTAGGCGCATCTTCTTATCATAAAATCCTTTTTCAGTATCTTCAAAACGTGCTTCCCATGTGTCGCCAAGCTTAGACCCTCTAGCGGGGTTGATGCATGTATCATCGGCAAGCTTGTTGCAGATTAGACCAGCTAGGTCATCCTCATTGCCCTTATTACCGGTAGCCCATACGTGCTGACCGTTAATCCATTGAGCGCCACACTTCTTGCACTCGCGACGTTCTAGTTTTAAGTCACTAAATTCGCGATCCATAATCTCTAGTATAAAGTTGTACCTATTATATATCACCCGTCAATAGGGGGTGTATTATAAGTCACTACGTTTGATACTCGCCGCCCCACCAATCAATGTTGAAGGAAATTGTGATGCGCTGCCTATCTCCTTCGTGAGGTAAGACGTAGTGATCTAGTTCAGATGGAAAGATAATTATAGTACCACTACGAATATCGTTATGTAATGCGGTGTGGAAGTCTGCGCGACTACCACCATCCGTGGACATAATTCTAGCAGTCTGCGTAAAGACAGTACTGTTTGGTACTCCACCGTCATCTAAAATGTAAATTGCAGCTAATGCAGTATGATATAACTTACCATCAGGTGTACTCACGGGGTTAGCCACATGGTTGTGAATCTCTTGATGGTCCCCTTTCTCGTATATATTATACCAAGCACCACGGATCTTAGACTCTAATGGATCGATTGATGCTTTGGGTTTAAAAGTTATTGTCTGCTCTATAGCTTTATCGATGTGTTCCCACAGAATACTGTCTAGGAAAGCACCGTTATTGATTAAAAATCTATTTGCTTCATTATCGCCAAAGGTAGACTTTGCCTTACACTTATTCCAAGGCTGCTTTTTTAAGCCCAGATCGATATGTTCTCGTAGATATGAATCCACGAACTCTCGATTATTAATTTTATCGTAGTATACAAATGGTCTTGGAAATTCAAATAGCATTTTTATCAGTCATTAATACTCCTTCTAAGTGGTCATACTCATGTAGGAATACGCGAGCATCCATCTTATGAAGGCACCAATATTTAAAATCACCCTCAAGGGTCTGAAACTTTACTCTAACCCGTGATGGTCTATCAATCCACTTGTACTCGTTAGGAATACTGAGGCATCCCTCTTCGATACTCACCCTCTCAGGAGAGCACCAACTAATACGAGGATTGATCATCTCTTGCACTTGCCCTGTACTGAGACGCACAAGGATCAGGCGAATGTTATGACCCACCTGAGGTGCAGCAAGACCTATGCCGTTGCACTCGCGCATTTTGATACGCATGGCTGCAGCTAGGTCTTCTATGAATTCATCAATAGCTTTAACTGGTTCAGAGACCTTCGTTAGGTGCTCATCTCCTATCAGCTTAAGATCCAAATCCATTCTTGTCTTCTTTTAGTAGTTGTTGACGTGACTCTTCAATGGTACGGAGCTGTTGCTTCAAGTACCGAATCTCTTCTTCAGAATATAGATGTGGGTTGTTCAACGCTTCATTAAGAAAGCGTATCATCTGTTTTTCGCGGGACATAATTAGTTTCCTTTTGTGTCTTTGATCCAAGGTGCACGATAACGCATTTCCCCACCTAGGGGAGTCTCACCCTCCTTCTCCTCCGAAAATACGGGGAGAATCTCAGGCTCTTTCCATTCTACCACATTTTTGTAGTCTTCGATAGCAGCATCCACATCTCTTTCGATTCTGTTCTCCAATAGCTCGGGAACACGTAGAATTAGCTCATTGATTATACGAATATTGAACTCTTGTCCAATCTCATCAATTAATGCCCAAAGAGTCTTGGGATGTAAATCACTGAAGCGAGATACCAAAGTAACCGCCAAACTTAGGAAGATGGCGGTTACGTAAAGCTTAAACTCAGAAACTGGGCGTACGCCGAAGTAAAATTCAACGTCATACTTCTGTTTACCCATTGCTATCTGGCGGATAATTTATTTAGCTGGTACCTGAGAGATGACCATGCGATCAAAGTACTGGTATGAGTAGTGTGTGCGGTGACCATGATGTCCCCAACCAAGCCAGCGATAGGCTCTACCCATGTAGTACTGGATGCTACGACCGCCTCTCTGGAGGGATCCTTCAATAGATCTCCACTCAACCTCAGTGAACAAGTAAGACACCTGAGCATCTACAGTAGATGGGTCATGACCGATGTTACGTGCATGACGTCCTAGTCCGTTGTATCTACCGTGAGTAGTCCACTGGATAAGACCGTAACCACCACGATGGCAGCTACTGTAATGAATGCGAGCGCCACCTTCACAAATGTTGGAGTGAAACCTAGACTCCTGCTTGATGTTGCCCATAACAGTTGCTAGGGCTGCACGATCAGTAATACCACGCTCTTGCAGAGCCTCTAGGACCCGTGCCTCGGTGGGTGTAGCACCGGGAAGAGTCCAACGGCTAACCAGGACAACCTCAGGCTCTTCTGCTACTTCCTCGACAACTTCTTCGACTTGCGTTGTGGGAGCTACTTCTGCTAGTGCTTCTTCCAAGGTCTTACTGTTGTGGACGGAAGCAGTAACGCTACTAGACAACGCCAGCACGGATAGTGCGAGGATAGATTTAGTTAAAAGTCTCAAAGGAAAAAATAGAATTCAACATCGGCATAGACAGGTGCACTGCCTTTCCGCTCTTGTCCAAGCCATTATAACACAAAAGTGCCCCATGTGAGTCTTATGGGACACTTATGCGACTGGCTCATAGAGCCTTGTTAAACTCAAACCAGGATTCTTCGGGCAGCCCCCTAACCAGCTCGCCACTCAAAGCATAGCACTGATCGTTGACTCGGTAGAGGTCTTTTGTTAGGACCGCCCTGTAGACATAGACCTTATTATTTATTCTTTTGTTAGAATTGGCGATAAACGAAGAACCTTCATTACTGAAGACTAGTTTACTGCCCTTGTGATCGGTCAAATGAATAGCGCCATGATGGTAGTTCATATCGAATAGCATTACTCGATACGGACTCTTTGCCCTATGGTGATAGTAGGAACATCTGAATTGGTTCTCAAATGTCCTTTCATGGTGAGCGATAACATATGCGGCAGACCTTGGATCGGCAAACGTTTGTCTCCGATTGTTGAATCTGCCTGCAAACCACTCAGAGAATAAGTCGATTAACATTAGCTTTCCCAGAGATTTCCTTCGGCAATACGGCGACGAGCCAAACCAGCTTCCACAGCAGTACCTGGATTACGATACAAGTATAGTGCATCTGGGACTTTGTGCCACTCTTTCTCCTTTAGAACACGGCTAATTGTGTTGAAACCATTAGAACCGTAGAAGCTAGGACCCAAATTGTAGCCAAAGCTTAGGAGAGCGCCCTGCTGATTGGAGTTCATTTCATCCCAGTAGGGGATTGTCCTCTCTAGGATATTCAAGTAGTTATACTTTAGTTGCTGTTCTAGTAGTAGATCAGCTTTCTCACGGGAGATCTTATCGCCCAACTCAAAGGGTGAACCATCAACATCCTTTGTAGAACCCCATCCAATAGTAATTGGTAGGTAACCAGATAGTGGATCTGGATATGCTTCTAGGTGTAGTCCTTCAAACTCTTTAATGAGCGCTACACCCGCTGCAGGGAGCTTACCAGCCTCTGCTTGCTTCTTCTCTACTTCGGCATCAAAGATACGTCCCCAGCCGCTTGTAGGACCTTCAGGAGTCCACCTAGCCTCAAGTACGTGTCTTTCGTAGACAACAGACCTTCCGTTGTATACAGAGCTTGTATAGCCGTCGTAGAGGTCTCCGTAGGGATCGTGTACAATATAATCACCATTGGACTTCTTACCAATGATAACAATCATATGACCGCCAGTAGGATTCCGTAGTGTACCTCTGTGGAGGATACCAGCTACAACAGGTCTTCTAGCAGCAAGTTCTTTATCCAAGTCATCGAAACTTAGATTGTATCTGAATTCAGACTTGATACCATACTCTTTGAGTACCTCAGTCTGAACATTATGATCTGTAGTATCACCTTCAGCAAATACTTTACGTAGATACTGATCATCACCCTTCTGACCATGTAGAGTACCTGGACGGAAGTACTCAAGCGCCATAGCACAAGAAGAGGAATTGCATGTTCTCTCTGGTTGTGCATAGTTATCTGTCTGTGGATAGTAAGGCACAGGCAATACTAACTCAGAAGACTCAGGAGGAGGTTCTGGCTTATTTCTATATATTTCTACCCACTCGGAACTGTCGTCTAGTAGATCCGGTGCTTTCTTTAATAATTCTTTCTCCAAATACTCGATGGCTTCATTGTGATGATTGAGTTTATCATCGTAGTATTTAAAAAAGTTCTTTAGTTCGATCTTCATAACCAAAGTCCTAAGGACGGTTTATTTAGTCAACCCAATAATTTCTTCTGTAATAACGACCGAGAATGTTGTCGTTATAAAATGCAGCAGTACCATCCTTGAGCTTTGCTCTCAATACATTGTTCTTGAATAGTGCTTCTGTCTCAGCATAGTTAGTCTTACCTACAGTCTCATGTAGAGACAAGATTTTTCTTTTAAAGTTTTCCTTACCAAATTCTTTTACATCAGCTTTGAGCTGATCATTAGAACCATAATACTTTTTCCAATCTGATTCTGAAGTTACTCTGCGCTTACCACCTTTGGGCTTTCTTTTCTGAACAAAGTACTTCCTTCCGATATACTTCCTACCGGTTAGAGTATTCTCAATAAGGTATAAGAACCCATAACTATCTTTAATCTTTTCGGACGTGAAAGGTTTGCCCCTATACATCCATGGGTTTTCGTAATCTACCAAGATACTTTGTAATCTCTATAGTATCTATAAGGTTTCTTACCAACCTCGACAAGGCTGATTCTACATAAAAAAAGAGAGGGAGTCAACCCCCCTCTCCATATTCTTTAATACTTTCCCATTCTGCTTCGGTTTTGCAGTATGTGCTATGTTGTGCAACGTGCAATCCTTGGATAAAACCTAATACTATCAGTAATAATATTACGCACATCCATGGTGAATTACATATTTCTTTTAACCTTTCCATCATTTGTGACTTCTACGACGTGTACGGGATAATGCCCTACGCAAGCGAACTGGACCTGAAAATATACTTCAACTTCTTCCCATGTCTGGAGAATCGTGCTTTTAACAGGCGAATGATACACTCGGTAAGGCATAGCAGTTGATAACTCTTCTCAAGTATTTAGCTGTAGCACTAGTATACACAAAAAAAGAGGGGGCGTCAAGCCCCCTCCGTAGGTCTGTTAGCTTATGCTAAGATCACTTAACAACGATTACGCTGTGCTTCCTGTCGGAAGCTTTGCCTAGACCGTTCCTGGTGATTAGAACTGTGAAAGAATCATCAGTCTGCTCACTAACATTGGCGTGGTAGTTGCCAGAATTGTTCATCACCTGAGCTGATACTGCATAGC
>Ga0163109_10001480_pt1 | contig 18536 bp, 10 predicted proteins | sample CRUFie1St13metaG_FD_108704 | JGI IMG/M metagenome (GOLD analysis project Ga0163109, IMG submission 108704) | Marine microbial communities from the Costa Rica Dome - CRUD Field 142mm St13 metaG | ecosystem: Environmental > Aquatic > Marine > Oceanic > Photic zone | place: Costa Rica: the Eastern... | reverse complement strand
TTTGAGCTTCTGGAAACGTTCAAAGATCCAAGGGAGGGGCGACGCTTTCTCGTTCGCCTCTCACCCAAGGGCAGAGCGCTTTACAGATCGATCCAATCGATCTGATCACCACACACACCACCACTAAATGGAACAAAACACCACACCAGGGGCAGGAGTAACCCTTCGCCAAGAAGACTGGTCTTTTAACGTGATCTGTCGCGCTTACGAACGGGACGGAAAGCTATCGAGACGCATGTTCGCGCACCTCAAGCAGCGGGTTGATTGTCTTGATGGCCGGGGAACAACTGAACTTCCAGAGCCACGCGAACAGGCAATCATCAACAGAATCTTTGCCTCGAAAGGTTTTATCGAGCCTTTCAACTAATCACCACACACACCACCACGCAATGCAAACTCCAGGAATCAGACGAACCACTAAAGGGTGGGAAGTTTCCGCGTCCCATAAAGGCGAAAGGAAAACCGCTGTCTGCAAAACCAAGGGCGAAGCCACAGCCAAACGACGTGAGCTGCTGGCGATGCTTTATGCCAAGACGGCTGCGCCTCAGACAGGCCGACTCAATGCTGAGCTGACACTGGGCGAGGCTTATGAACGGTCAATGTCTGTTCGGTGGGCCAATGTCGTTTGGAAGAAAGAGGTCCAGTGCTACGCCGATCAGTGCATGGATTTTCTCGGCTGGACAACCAAATTGATCGACTTGGACAGCACCGACCTGGCGGCACTGCAGCAGCACTTAATTGCACGGGGCAATGCAGCAGGGACCATCAATAAAAAGCTGGGCATTGTCAGGGCACTGTTTATTGATGCCAAAAAGGACGGGCTGATCGACAGGGAAGCGCCGCTGCCGAAAACACTCAAAGAAAAGAACCTCAGAGATGAAGTGTTCAGCAGAGCAGATGAGCAAGCGTTTGCTGAATGGTTCAGGCAGTCAGGCAACCCTGAGCTGGCCGATATGTTCCTGTTTGCCATCGACACCTGCGCACGGGCTGGTGAGCTCAGGGCACTGCAGGCTCATGACTTCAATGTGTATGGCGACGGCAGAGGTGTCGTGTGGTTTCAGGACAACGCGGGCAAGCGCAGGCTGGACAGCGTGCCGTTGACTGCCAGGGCTCGCGCTATCGCTCAGAAATACAGCAAAAGAAACGGCAGGATCTGGAAGGTTGAGTCCAAAGAAGTGATCAGGCTGTTCAATGAAGCCAAGGAAGCGATCGGCCTTGCGCATCGATCACGCCTGACCTGGCACTGCACGCGTCACACCTGCGCGACCAGGCTTGCTGAAGCCAACGTGTCTTTGGCAATGATCATGCGCTTTGGTGGATGGAGTTCACTCAAGAGCGTGAAGCGCTACATGCACATTCAGGTGGATGCCCTTCATCCCTGCATTGAGGCATTGGAAGGATGAAACCACACCGATTTGAGAAAGGCACTGACCTTCAGATCACTTGGCGCCAGCCCAGAGAGGGGCCGGCGTCATTTTTGATTTACACCCCAGGCTGTTCACAGATTGCACTGACTCGCACGCAGGTGCTGAAGGCTGCACGCTGGCCGGCCAAGACTGAAACCGGTGATCGCCTACGTGCATGGCTTGATGAGATCGAAGCTATCGCTTCTTCGTCCGCTTCTTCTGAGGCTTCTGATAAGGGTGAGCCTCAATCTCCCTGATCACTTCAGGTCTGCCCGGTGGCTCGGGCACATCACCATCCTTGAGAATCTGTGTCCAGTTCAGGGCTGTGCATTGCAATAGTGCAGAGCATAATGCGATTAGCAGCCCTTCATTAAATGAGCAAGCTCAGTGTCGATGAGTTTGAAAATTTCTTTCGGTATTACCTTGGCGAGGAAGGTGGCCAACCTCAGCAATCTGATGCAATTGGCATTCTCTATCAGGAAATGCCGCGGAGCTTGCTTTTCGAACATGCCCAGTGGATTCGGCGCTATCGCGAGACTCCACCAAAACCAGTCGAGCCTGAAAGCACTGGTGGCATCCCGCAGGCTGCTGTTGATCTGATCAAGGAGTTTGAAGGGTTCAGAAGTGCCCCGTATAACGACGGCGTGGGCGTGGCCACGATCGGCTATGGCGCCACGTTTTATGAGAACGGTGCCCAGGTCACATTTTCAGACCAGCCAATCACTGAAGCCCGTGGTGAAGAACTGCTGAAATACCACCTTGAGTATTTTTGGGGCATACAAGAAAGCAGTATTCCTTACTGGGGAGAAATGACCGATGGACAAAAAGGTTGCCTGCTGTCTTTCAGTTTTAATTGTGGCGCCCATTTCTATGGCGCTGGTGGGTTCAATACGATCACCGGGGCCATCAGAGACAAGCGCTGGGCAGATGTCCCCAATGCCCTCCGGCTTTACGTCAACCCCGGATCCTCTGTGGAGGCAGGACTGCGCCGGAGACGTGAGGCTGAGATCGGACTGTGGGTTTCCTAAGTGGTATGGCAGGCCACCAAGGCGGGAAAGTGCTGACTAATTATTGTTTAGTGTTCATGGGATAAGGTCTAGCAAGTTGTACCAAACATTGGCTTTTGCAATCAAAAGTCCAAAATCATTCAGCTGTGTAGACCCGGATCCTATGTTTGTGTTCGACCACTCTGAACCAACAGTCGCAAATTTCAGGAATTTAGTAAAACCAATTCCATCGTCAACAAGAACTATGTTGGCGGCATCTAAAGTTGAATTAATTACTTGACCTTGAAAGTAAAAATCTTGAATAGATATTCCAGCAGTATCATCGTCCGCTCTGGCATCGGTTATAGCAATTTCTTGATTGAGATTGTTTAAAAACTGAGAACCTGTGAATTGCAGCCTTTTGTGCTTAATGCCTTTTTTCAATGGAATGTTAATACCATATCCACATTGCTCAGCTCTTAATCCATTAACAATAACGTCATTACAAGCATTAGCAAATAAATTGCCATCACCATCAATCACTTCAGATCTAAGTTGGATGGCACCTTCTTTGGCTGTTTTAACCGAGACATTATCGATATAGGTGTCTAGTGCATTGAACAAGCTAATGCCTACCTCACAGCTTTCAGGCCCTCCATCTGTGCTGCTAATAAACACATTGCTAACAGTACATTCTACGGTGTTGTAGTACATAACGCCAGCTTTGAGCTTTTCGACAGAAGGCTCGCCAAGGTCAAGCATCTCGCCGTTTTTAACAATAATGTTGCGGTGCCTTAATCCAGAGTCAGTGTATGAAAGGACTTTAATTCCACATCCGCCACAGTTTTGAATTCTGAAATTGTCAAAAGTCAGGTTTCTTTGTGCATAATCACCAGAAACCCTAATGGCATGTTCCCAGGAATCCTCGATCGTAAAATTGCTAATGGTGACATTTCTAATTCCATAATCTTCAGTGTCACCAGAAATTAAAAACCCATTGTATCCATTCTTCCATGTAGTACCAGCGGGGCGGCCACGCATGTACGTGTTAGAAATTAGAATGTTTTGACCATTCTGAATGCTGACACCTTGCAGGTAGTTAATAATATCGAGACGGTTGATTGTGATAAACCCATCGCTACTGCCACGCAACCTGCAAGCCTTATCGTAGTTTTCAACCCATAAATGGCTAATGGTTATGTAAGATCCGGCTATGCCTACAGCGTAGTCAAGTTGGGAGCCTGTGTTTTGCGCATCACAAACAACTTCAATATAGCCAATAGTAGTTGAAGTTCCATCAATACTAATTGCTCTTCTTTGAGTGTTAGCAGCCTTTGTATTTAATGCAATGTTATCAATAATCTGAGGCAAAGTGCCTGAAATTTTGATTGCCGCTGAAGACGCATTGCCATTATCCAATTGATTGAACTGACAGCCGTTTGTCTTGACCGAGGGGCAAGTAATATCAATTGAGGAAATAGCGTAAGCGGAATCAGTAAATTCCAGTGCGACTCCAGAGGCTGTAGCTGCATCGATAGCGGCTTGAATCGCCGCCGTATCGTCTGCTGTTCCATCACCTACAGCCCCAAAATCACTGACGTAGATAGCCTGTTCCAATCGATTTTGCAGCGTCTGCTCCACACCGCCGGGGTATTCATAGCGAATATCGTCAGTGTCGCCCCCGCCGCCCCCGCTGCCAGGAGCAGTCGCCTTCCATTTGGAGTCAGCAAAGACGTAGGTCACGCCGTTCGTTGTCTTGGCTGGTGACGACGTTGGGCTGTAGACGTTAGTTGGAGTTTGTGATGCTGGGTTCGCGGGGAAGTTGAGGACGGCCATGGTTTTAATGATTAAAGGTGCATACTGAACTGGATCAGAATTCAGCTAAGAGTGACAACTGAAGATCTAATAATGTTATCAGTACCCATCATTTTAATAGTAATTGTTTTGTTATCAGTCCGCTCAAATGTGAGCTGCTTTGGTTCTGTTGGGTCCACGGATGTTTCTGGTCTAAATGCAAAATTGTTGTAAACACTTAAAGCCCCTTTGTGATCTACGTTCATAGCCTTAATCATTTGAGACTGAGTGTTGCTGCTGCCAGACAAAAAGAACGTCAGCCCGCATTGATCAGGATCTGCCGTGGACTGATAAATTGCAATAGCTCCTCCCCAATTACCAAATTTGCCAGGCTTTTCAAAAGTATAAGATGCGCCATAAGTCCCTTCTTCACTGACTGTGCTAATTGTTCTTGCGCCAAAAGTGTAATCCCAAATGCCAGTATTAAACCCTGAAGGAGAATAACGACTGGCAATGTTGCTGCTAGTGTCAACAACATTTATTAAATCAGCTTCATCGGCAACATTGTCACCTTTGTTCGCTGATCTTGTGTTTGGATACCTGTTATTGCTCAAGCTAAACAAACCATCAGAGCAGTTAAAGTCAAAGTTTCTTGCACCAATAAGCCCAATGATTTGGTGAAAGGTGCTATTACTTACTGTCGCATTGCAGTGCCTCATTGTGGCATTACGGTTTTCACTGCGAACTGTGCAGTTTGCAACCTGTACGTTGGTTGCTAATGCTGTAGTTCCACTGCTTGGACTAACACCATCAAAGGCAAGCATTAGACCAGAAGCAGGCTGTTGCGACGTAAAATCAGGATTAGATTTGACAATCATTGATACATTGTCAAGCGTTAATCCATCGACAATTGGATCATCAAGTTTTGGATCAGCTCGATAATCTTGCACAGTGAAGCCTTTAAAACTTGCTTCTATTTCAATGTTTTCAAACACAAAATCGCGCATATCACACCAAGGGTCAATAGCAACTCCTGTGGCATAATTTTGAATCACGATATTACTGAATTGATAATTTTTTCTAGCATTGGCAGGGTCATTGTTCATGACCCGCAATCCAATGCTGTAAAAAGCGTAATCATAAGTTTTACCCGTCAATGCAGTGTATTCAGTTTCTGTCATTGGATCCTGAATAGTGACATTATTAACGGTGACATTTTCTTGGTAAGTCTTGTGGGCTGGCACATTGATACCAACTTTGTAAACGCCTCTAATATCGACATTATTGATATGAACATTTGAAGCAGCGTGATCATAGATTCCACGCTGAACAGCTCCAGGCGTACCATTTCTGGCAAGTCTGTTAATCGAAATATGACTAATAAACAGTCCATCAACATCGAACAAAATCATTCCATGTTCGTTGTTTCTAATCGTGCATTTATCAATATAAACCTCAGTGCATGGAGGCAAAGCCGGATCCAAGTTTTGATAGTTTTGCGTCCTATTGCACCCTAATGAAATACCGTTTGTTCCGTCTTGCATATAGCAATCAGTGATGCGGATATTTGAGCTTCCATTGTTAATATCAATGTGGTTGCCAGAGGTGCTTGATTTAATGTCATCCAACAGAGCAATATCATCTTGATACCCAATGAAACTTAAATTAGATATGGCTACATTGCTTGATTGAGATACATATACCGTGGAGGCAAATTCTGGATCGTTGCTGATTGCATTGTCGCCAGATCGATTAATAACTGCACCGGCTTCACCTACAAGACTGATGTTGCTAGTGTTCCAAATTATGAGTGTTTTATTAGAACGTCTCTGCTCGATCTGCATGTCATATCCAGGCGGCAATGTTGCCTGATTGTCTGGCCTGGAAACAACAATGTAATGCCCCTTCGGGAAATAAACTGTACCGCCTCCTCTTGCAATTATTGAATCAATAGCTGCCTGAATAGCAGCCGTATCATCAGCGATTCCATTACCCTTAGCGCCAAAATCTTTAACACTTACATATTGCTCTAGCCGTTGCTGCAGCGTCTGCGTCACACCGCCGGGATAGGTGTACGGACTGCTGCCAGCAATCACCGTATCTGGCTGAAGCTGGACCCACTGAGCGCTATCTACATCTACGTACCAAATGTACGGTTTGCCCTCATCACTATTCCACCAAATCTGGCCACGGGATCCAAAGGCCGGTGCCGTGTCAGCGATGATGGTTTGGCCTTTTGGCGGTGGAGCTACCTCCCAGGCTCGCGCCTCGCGGCTGTAGATGATCCGCTCACCGCCGACAACCGTGTCCCCAGCGATGCCAGCCCAGCTGGGCAGGACGATGCCAGCGCCAATGTTGATGTAGAAGTCGCCGTTGTCAGGATCAGGCGGCTGGTTGTCAGTCGTCAGATCGACAGTGCCTCTATAAACAAGCGTTGACTCTCCGATAACTTCAACTTCGTCGGTCAGCTCTTGGATTAGATAAAGCAGCTGCAGATCAGAAGTATTGAGATCGTCAGCAATGATGTAGCTGCCGTCAGCCCACTTAACAACCTGCTGATCTTCTGTTGTGTCGCGCTTGGTCTCAAGCTTCTCGCCAACTGCTGGCGCAGTGCCAACCTTGATCTTGTCGTTTGATTCCCAGACGAACTCATCGCCTGTCGGGGAACCGCTCGCGATGACAGTCAATAGCTGTCTGGCACCATCAGTTGCTATTCGCGTCACCTCAACATCATCACGAGAGATGAAGTCAAAGGTCACATCAAATTCAACCTTGGACCCGTCGCCGTTGACAGTATCAATCGCGTAGGCCATTCACTGAGTTGCACTGGTGCAAACTTCAGTGTAGGCCGGGTGTCATTGACGGGAAAGACCTAGCGGGCTGGCCCGAAGATCTTCTATTGCTCGCTCTCCCCGCCTCTTGGCATTAGCGGCTGCCTTCGCTCTGAAGTCAGGATGCTGCCTGATCATCCCCATCAGGCCAAGACGGTCGTAGTAATTGACGACAGCATTAAACACTCGGTAGACACCACGCGGATCGTTGTCCCTTTTCGTTCGCTCAGCCAATGACTGATCAAAGTACGGCAACTGCGTTGTGGAGATGCTGGGTCCATTTGGCAGTGTCAAATCCTGTTCATAGCGCGGGTCTTCACTGAGCGCAGTCAGCGCTTCCAGAAGGGTGTTCCCTTTCACGTAGTCATTGACGTTGTATTGATTGATGCCTGTATCAATCAGCGCATTGCTCTTGCCGAGGATGGTCTCAACCGGAACCTCGCCAATAGCAAGGTTCATCTCTGTTCGATAAGTGCGCTCTTCATCAATGCTCATCGTTGTTGGTGATGCGTTCTTCAGCCCCAGGTCCGAGCCGCCCACCTTGCCGCTTTCGCGTGGGGTGTTGCCAAGACCATGCTTCACCAGCCATTTATCCAGCGGGGTGTCGCTGACCGTGACCATTGCGAATGGTGCAGTGAAGTCGAGTGGAATACCAAACGGACGGCGGCGGTCGCGCATCAACCAATCCTTGTCCTGATACTGGTAGCCGATGGTTCCGAGGATCGGATAATTCCGCGCCACCTTGGCCGCAAACTTTTGAAACAGCCCCCAGTTCGGGTCTTTTTGAAGCGCTGTGATCTCCGTTGCAGACATTTGCCGGCGCCCAAACATCTGCCGCTCATTAGGGTTTTGCAAGCCACGGGAAGCAGCAGTCAAGAATCCAGACAACGGCAACACGCCATTCATCTGCGATGCCAACGCCTGAGAAAAATCAACGTCGTTTCCCAGGGCACCGCGAGATAGGAAATTCAGAACATCCATGACGCCATCGAGCGTTTGCTTGTTATCCAGCACACGCATGTACGCCTGCTGGACCCCCACCATCAACTCCTCAACGTCTCGTTCTTTGATCACGTTTTCGTGAAAAGCACGGAACATGTCAGCCTGCAGCCCCATCAGATCAACCAAATCGATTGACGCCCCAGGCACTGAGAGCTTGGACAGTCCCAAGAACTGACCAGCACTAATGGCAAATGAATACGGCGTGGCAAATGCAGGGTTGTTCTCTCGCCGGCGTTGATCACGGTTAAAGCTGCCACCATCGCGAAACACACCTGACTGCCACAGGCCATACGTTGCAGACGAGATAAACAGCGCATTGATGGCTCTTGCATAAGCATCCGCCATCTCGTCAGCGGTGTATGGCGCATCGCCAGCCTTGACTCCTTTCGCTTGGCGCTGCTGCTGCAGATACGTCTTTGGCAGAGCTATGAATGCGTCACGACTCAGCAGCCACTTCAGTCCGTTGGCTGGCGTTTGAAACACCGGCATGACCCACCCACCAAGCGGGTTCTGCCTAATCCTTTGAATGCCAACGCCAATGTTGCCGGTTACAGGCTGTGTGAATGTGGCCTCGGCGCCGCGTTGCGCACCAGCTCTACCTTCTGGCGTCCCCAGGTTTGGCGTGCCGGCTCGATCGTTGAACAACTTCAGCCGCAGTGCGTCATCGCTCATGTCGCCAAACTGCAGCCCACCAGCCTGTCGTCTGATCACCGCCAACTCATCGGTGGTCATCTTCTCTGGTGCAAACACTGCTTTTTCAGCACGTTCATTTGCACGATCGGCAACCCATTGCGCCTTGCTGATTCCAGCTGGCTTATCGATCAGCTCGTCCCATTCCTTCAGTGCGTTTTCATAGGCAGTGACACTGGCTTTCCAGTCAAACGCCATCTTGCGGGTGACTTCATCACCAGCAGCCAGCAGCGAAAAGCCTGGTGAATACCCCATGGTGCTGCCACCCGGCAGCTTCTCAATGGCATTACCAAGCAGATACCGAGCGGCAGTGCTGGCAAGGTTCAGTGCTGCCAATGGCGTGGTGACAACCGTTGTGCCAAAAGCTTTGCCGGGGATATTGGCCACATCACCCAATGACTCAGGCCGCTCGAATACTTCTGCCCAAGCCTCAATCAACTGATCTCTGGTTTGCAGCATGATCGCGTTGTTGTTTGCCTTGCGGTTCACCAGCGACTGCGGATCCAGCCCTTCCTTGATTCCAGCTGAGGTGAATGTCGGCTTGCCAGTCAGCAAACTTTCAAACGCATTGCCAAATGCGGCCTGCATCCCCATCGTCATATTGCGGAAGGCAAACGTGGAAGCTCGCAGCGCATCTCGCTTGCTGTTCTTGATTCCCATCGCGTAGAAATCTTCAGCGCCATAGCTGAAATTCACCAGCGCACCGGCCACCACGTTCCGCTGTGTCCAGGTGGACGGGCTCAAAAACATGTTGTCTCGCCGCAGGTTGTTCAGGATCCTGATCTGTGCAGAGATCCTGCCCTCATTAATTCCAATGTTGTTCAGTGCGCCAACACGCTTGGCCCGCGCAAGCTTGCGCAGATCTTCTGCATTGCCCTGAAGGATCGCATCGCTCACCTGAGCAGCCAGGCTGCCTTCTTTGAGCGTGTCGAGATCAAGCACATCAATGTTTGAAAAATTCAAATCATCAACCACGCCATCTAAGTCAGCAAAAACAAACTGACGTGATCGCAGGGCTTGGGCAGTCTTCCTTGAGATCAACGCATCAAACTGCTCAAAGAAATGCACGAACTGTGAGGCACGCGACAGCCTTGCCTGCTGCTTTGGGCTAATCCCAAAAGTTTCGATCAACGTGGCGCTGTCTTCCAGCAGGTCGGCGTAATACCTGGCGCTGTCGAATTTCATTTTCTTTGCCATCACCATGACGATCGGCAAACGCTTCAGCGCCTTGGTGTCACGGCCCATGGCGCGAGCAATTTCAGACGGCTCGCCACCCAGCATTCGGATGTTGTCCAGTAACTCTTCTCTGGCTGCTTCCTCGGTGAACTCCATCGCCAGTTCTTGGCCAGCTTCAGACTTCATCCGGCGTGCGCCGGCCAGCTCTACCAGGATGTTGGTGTTCTCCTCATTGAAGTCCATCTCCGCGTAATTGATGTTCAACCCTTCGCTGCCAGCAGGCTTGGCGTTGTTGTCAAACCGTGCCCGCACCAGCTCGCGGATCTTCTCTTCACCCAAGCCGATGTTGTCCTGTTCAACCTGCCTGTAGAACTCACGCGGGTTGATCCTGATCTTGGTGCCATCCAACATTGAGAACGTGCGGAACCGCTTGGCACCTGTCGCCGCTTCCTCCGCTTCCATCTGTGCTGTGGCCTTTGCCTCAGCGTCAACAGAACGCTTGAGCCTGCGTGCAGCTGACTGCTGTTGCAGTGCTTCCTGCAATTCGCGTTCGATCTTTGAACAATCAGCCATCGCAGGTTCCCTCCTCTAGTTGCTTTTGCAGACGACGAACTTTGTCGTCGATCTTTTTGTTGAGTCTGTTGACCTTGACCTGATCAGCGTTTTGGGTCTGACCTTTTTTACGCCTTGATTTTGCCTTGGGTTTCTGAGGTTTTGCCTCATCCACCGCAGGTTTTTTCACTGCTGCTGGTGTTACAGGCACGTTCCCTTCTGGCGTCCACTCCAACAATTGAGTCGTGGTTCCAACGACAGTTCTCTCCCCCGGCGTGTCCCGGTAAAGGCCTGTCTCCTCACGGCTGAGCATCATCAACCGCTTGCGCTCATCCCAAGTGAGCTTGTTCCATCCTTCCTTCTGCCACATTGCCTGACGCTGTGCTCGCTGCCCAGCACCATCGAGCTCTGCCCAGTCGAACCGTGCGCGAACCTCTTCAATCAACGCCTCAGCACTACGCCCACCAGCCTTGTAGGTCGGCACTTCACCCTTGGCGTATGCAGCAAGAATGTCCATTTGGCCATCAGCATCAGCAAACAACGCATCAATCAGCTGGCCTTGATTGAACTGCGTCTCAGGCAAGCCAGCTGGTGGCGAAACAATGTCGGGCTGCACTTCGCCACCATCAATTGCAGCCTGAAGGATCTTCTGTTTCATCACCTCACGCTGCTCAGCACTCATCCCACGGCGCTGAAGGGTGGGTGCAGTCTCAAGATTCAGGTTTTGCTGCAGCCCCTCCAATGGCAACTGCTGCGTGTTGTCGACCGCATACCGCCGGGTGCGGCTGGCAACCTCAACCAACGCATCAACAATGTCCTGTTTCTTTGCAGCCCATACCCTCCGGCCAGTCCGAGCCTTGACCAAGGCAGCCACTTGGGGATTGTCAGTTGGTGATGCCAACGCTCTGAGCAAGTCACGGTTCCACCCGGAGATGTCATCGCGATAAGCCTCCAGACTTGGATAGCCAAGCTCTGCTTTTTTGGTGCGCCACATTCCTGTGGCCTCATCCCACTCAAACCGTTCCAAGCTCGGCAGCTCAATTGCAGGCCGAGCGTTCAGGTCCAGGCTGTCCTGCAGTTCCATCGCCAACTGCTCGCCAACATTGGCAGCAACGAAGGGCTCAGCTGACAGATTGCTGACTTCCAGCTGCGCAGCCTGCAAGTCTTTATTGGCCTTGTTCAGCAAACGCTTTGATCCTTGCTCAGTCAGCCTGCGCTTGCTGCCCTCGGGCAATGCCAGCCGCTCTTCCACATCAGCAATGCGTGCCTGAGCGTTCTCGACTCTGCCCTGCGCATCATTCAGCAGCTCCTGCCGTGCACTTAATTGCTCTCCCTGGTCGACGTTGGCAGCCACACGCCTGAGCGCTGCATCATCCAATTCATCCAGCTCGGCCAGATACGTGGAGATCTCTGGGCGGGGATCCGGTGCATCACCAAACTCACCCAGATCCAATGCACCCTGCTTTGGACGTTGCTTGAACTCAAACTCTGGGCCAGCAACAACCTCACCTTCCGGTGTGTCCACGCGAGGCAAGTCGTTGCCGGCACCAGTGCCTCCTACAGCCGTGACATCCAAAGCCAGCTGATCGCTGTCCAGTTCCCGCAGACCAGGGAACATTGTGTTGACTCGTTCCTGCTGTTCAGCCACCTGCTGCGCTTGGCGCTGAGCAGATGTGGTTCGATCGATCGCTGAATCAAACTGCTGATCAACAGAGGACGCTGGCGGCAGCTGTGGCTGAGTGATCTGCCTTGGCACATATGGCGCGAGCTCAACAGCAGCTAGCTCTTCCAAGCCAAACGCCATATCGCCATCAGCCAGTCGCCTGGTGAACGGCGTGAGCTGACTTCCGCCAATCAATGCAAGCGGCAGAAGGATTGCGTCAGCACCGACTTTTTTTGTCTGAGCGACAAGATAGTTGTCGTCAGGATTTGTCTGCAGCGGGTTCGACACCCCAAACAGCGAGGTGAGATCAGCGCTGTTGCCGAACTCTGGATCTTGGAACAACGCAGCAATGGAGGTGTCCAGCAGCCCTTCAGCTCCCCAGCGGGTGAGGTTGATTCCGCGGCGAATTGCTTTGTTCTGCGTGCCAGCAACTGCTATTCGTTTTACGGCCTGTGTCTGCCGAACTCGATCAGCCATGCGAACCAGCTGCGGCACACGGCCTAACTGCTTCACCACTGTTGAACCAGTCACTACACCGACAACTTCGCCAGCACCTTCAGCGCCGAGCTCGTAGCCATAGCTGTCAGCAGCAGTGTTTCCGGTGTCGCCTTCCCTGAGAGGATTGACCCCGGCTAATGCGTCTCTTGGAATCTGTGGGGTTGGTGCATCAATTGCGCCTTCAGGATCCACCAGCCAATCAACGCCTTTCATCACTGCGTTGGGGACACCAAGGATCATCCCTTCTGCCACAGCAGGCGATGTCAACGTATTTATGAACTGAGCCAACGGCCTGGCCCAGCCAGCACCATCCTCAAAGCGTTTATTTTTCAACGCACGCAACTGACTTGGCGTTAATTGATTGAGCTGTTGCTGTGGAATTGCACCCTGCGTGTTGCCAACCTTTGTCCGCACCACATCAATTAAGTCAGGCGGTAAACCGCGTGGACCTTTAGGGCTGGTGGGATAGGCGTATTGAATCGGCTGAATTTGCTTCAGCTCCTCATCACTAAATTGAGGAAGGGTGAATGCAGGCATGGATTAAGGAACAGCAAAGACAAAAATCATGAGATCCATTTATGTGATTCCACCTCGAAACACGTTTCGGAGACTGTCAGGGCCTGTCTCTATCAAGCGCTGCATCTCTCGTCGCCTGTCAAGCTCCATGCTTGGCGTCACAATTGGCAGCACCAAGGATTCAGGCGAAATCACATCCATTTGACTGGGGGCCAATTGCGCCACTTGAACTGGAAGAGTCATTGCTGTGAGCCACGCACCAGGGGCACGATCTCCCTGAGCAACATCACGATTGAGCCCATAAGGCACTGCGCTTGTGTTCCCTTGCTTGAGAGACTTCAGGGCGTCCTCAAGCCACCCACCAATAAAACCGTTTTCGTCAAACCCCGGATAAAACTTCAATTGCTCAAGGAGCAATCGATAAGGATGTACGCCTGCTTTCTTTGCTAGTTCCTTGAGCTCTGGAGAGAATCGGTTTGATGGATTTTCAGATACTTGTTTCAAGTCTTTGTAAAGCCATTGACTGTCCATCAATGCTTTGTTTTTGTAATCCTTGGCCTGAGCCGGTGTAATTGTGCTTCCTGCGCCACGACTAATTGGGCCTTGATTGGTTGATGTGTTGCCGCCGCTTTGGCTTTGGTTTTGACTTGCACCGCCATTGTTGTTGTTGGTGCTAGCCGGCGATTGCTCGGTCGCATTTTTATAGAGCCTTTCATACGATTTATCATTTCTGACGATTTCAGCAGCTCTGGCAATTCTTTTGCGCACTTCTGCAGCAGGAATCTTAAGACCAGGATTTGCCTCTTGCCATTCACGAATTTGCTCAAAGGCCTCATTTGTCATTAGCTGACGGACACCAGCTTCAAATGTTGCGTACTTGGCTTCACTTTCTGTAGGGGCTCCTGATGTGACCGTTCCCTGCAAAGGATTCCAAATAACAGTTCCCCTTAACGCTGCAATCTTGGGATCTTTGAGATCAATTGCTAACTGATCACCGATGCTTGCATCAAACCGTGAATTGGCAGGCAGCTCTGCAAACGATTCCTGCGCAGCTCTGATGCGTTGCACATAGTTATTCCATTTTTTCCACCTCTCCGTACCCGTAGGCTCACGCATTGCAATTGCTTTGGCCTCGTCATACAGAGCATTAACCTTTTCGGACGAGTCAAGATCACTTGGGGTCAATGTCAATAATCTCTCTTCCCATATAAACCTTTCATCGTTTGACAACGGATTACTGCCGCCACTGGCAATAGCAATTTCGCGGTCTTCGCTAGTGCGATCTTGTATCCAACCCTCAACATCACCCTTGCCCAACTCTCGCGCCGCTATCTCAAACTCTTTGAGCTTCTCCTGATACTCAGGGCTGTCAAATTCCAAGCCGCCCATCGTGTTATTCCACAAAGCATTGAGCCTTGCGTCGATGCTTTCTTGCTCTGCTCTGTATTCAGTATTGCCTAGCTCTAGCCCTTTGTTTGTGTAATCGCGCAGCTCAAATGGATTGGCCTCAATCCATCGCGGACGCTCTTTATCGCCTTTACGGCCAAGCCTGATGTTGTTAATAGCCTCGGCTACGCCAGGCACTTCTTCTGCCCTTATTAGCCCAAGGTTTTTATTAATCTCTGCCATCGCTTTTATACGATCTTCACCAGCGAGAAATGACAAACCTTTGTCAATCTCTTCAGTTAATCGAAGCCCGGCCTCTTCAGCCCATCTTCCCTCTTTATCCCCAGGCATCACACGCTCACCGCTTTCTAGCACAATCCCCTCGGTTTCTAATGTCTCAAGCGTTTTGCCAATTCCGGCTACTGTTGTTGTAATTGCGCTTGCATACATTTCCTCGCTATATAGCTTGGCCTGCGTTTGCGTGTACTTATCCCACGACTTATTTACCGCAGGCGTGATATAAAACCCAGCCTCTAATTCGCTACCACTTAAGCCGAACTGGTCGTAAACGTCTTGCGTCAGGCTATTCTTCCGAGCCCTTAGCTCTGGGCTGCCAGGCTTAAGACCTGCCAATGCACCTGCATTGTTCACAAGGTCAGCGTTCAAGACAGAGGAAACTTGACCTGCCGCCATCTGCGCCATTGCACGGCGGCGGCCAATTGCCTTCCAAGGATTGGCCTCTCTCAGCAATGCAGCGCCAACAGGGTCAGCCTTCTCCAGCTGTGAACGAACTGCTGCTTCCTCTTGAGAGCCTGCTTCTTGGTTTAACTGCAATTGCAGCTTTGAACGCTCTGTTGCATTCCTGAGCTCGTCGTAATATCCAGCTTCAATGTTGCTGGTGGCATACAGTTTGAAGCCTTGATTAATAGCCTTTCCGCCTAATTTGCTGAAGGGGGCCAGGCTGTTTGTCAGCTGCTCGATCTGGTTGAAGCCTTGGACAGAGCTAGTGCCAGCCTGCTGCAATGTCGCAATTTGGCTGACCTGGCCAAGCAATGCAGGCTGTGCAGCGTTGGCTCTCCTGAACTGCTGAGGTTGAACAAATGAAGCGATCGGCTGAGCCTGTGGCCGGATCTGATTGTTAAAAAGACGTTCCATCAGTTGTTCATGTAATTACCGATCTGCCCCAAAAGGCCCCCAAAGCCACCCAGCCCACTACCGGGAGTGCCAGGCCCACTGCGACTACTTGGCGTCTGCAATCGTTTCATCGAGCCATAGGTATTCAATCCAGCGCTGACGCCTCCAAGCAGGCCGGTGCCAATATCCATGGCGAATGCTGCATTGCTTGGACCCGAACCAGTTCGACTTGGCGGTGGCGGCGTGATCATTGTTGGCAACGGCGCAAACGGCTGGATTGGGTTTTGGAATTCTTGGCCCTCATAGAAGGTTTGACTGTTCCATCTGCTCAGGTACTGCATCACCTGCCCAGCCTGCGCTCGGGTGTATTGCTGTTCTCGCATGTCAGACTCAATAGCCGCCAAAGCGATCTGATCTCCCAGCTGAAAGGCGTAGTTGTTTACGATTCGATCCATGCTGTTGCCTTCAGTGTTCATTGCTCGCACTGACGCTCGGGCCGACAGCGCACGCCATGTGTATTGCTGTTGAGCAACAGCTGAAGCCATCTCCGCCTCTCTCAGCTGATCACTCAACGCCGCACTGTCATTGACAAAGGCAGCACTGCTTGCGACACGGTTTTCAAATACAACCTCGGCCTGGTCGGCCTCGCGCATTAATTCAACATTGCGCTGCGAATTGGTAAAAATCCGCTCTTGGTTGTAGTTGAACGTCTCTCTCCAAAACTGATATTGCTTATTTGCGTCTTGGACTTTGGTGTTGAACCCTGCCTGCCAAATCGAAAAACGATTATTGGAATCTTGAAAAGCAAGATCATTGATGTATTGCTGTCGTTGCGCTTGGCGTTTACCAAAAGCACCTAGCACCCCAGTGGTGGCCTGGAAGCCACCACTGATTAAGGCCATGGTCAAAGGATCCATCAGGCAGCCCTCCAGAATTCACTGAACAACTCAGCGCTTGGCCCCATTGGGCGGGGCGTTGCCACCTGGAATCCGAGGTGCTTCAGCCAACGGATGCTGCGCAAATTCTTGGCATAGACATCGTTGCCAATGGCCATGCCAGCACGCTCAAGACAAGTCTCAACCCATGATCGCCCTTCTTTGCACAGTTGCAAACGTCTCTCATGGGTGGCGGTCAACTTTTCAGTGCCGAGTAGCCAGATCCTATTGCCAACCAAACCCGTCAGAGCTAAAGGTTCGCCGTCAGCAGCAGCAATGCACCGGCATAAATCACTCTCAGACCAGCTCGACATCACTGCCTCAGTGGGAGTTGCCCCGTGACTCAACCAAACCTCTGTCCTGTCCTCTTCTCTCAAATTGATCGCAATGTGCAAAGCAGCCTCTTCAGAGGCTTGAGCCCATTTCATTGCAGAGGTTGTGGCCTTCCTGTCACAAGTGCAATCCATTCGCATGTCGAGAACTTACAAGGCATGGGTTTGTCACTCTTGATTTCAACAAAGATCTGCTCACCTTGCCCGTAAATCGGAATATCGAACACACCTTCAAAAAAACGAACCGTGTCTTCGCCAGCAGTTGCCTCTGGCCGGCCAATGCTTGCGTTCCTCACACCTGAGATGGTGCCGTCATAGACGTATGTGCCGGTGTCTCTGAACTCAGGCATCACGTCAATCTCAAAATATCCGGTTTCGTGGTATCTGAGCTTCGCCGTCCTCACCTGCGTCCGCATGGCGTTCACGGCTGCGCGGCCCCCACCGATCTCTTTCACCATTTTGAATTTGGTGAATCTGTATCTGAATAGATACTGCTCACCGCAGACCACATCAACACCAGTCCAGTCACCACGCCCGGTAATTGTGGTGCCCGTGTCAGCCTCACCAATCAGAACAGGACCAGTCGCGTTTGGATCTGTGAGATCCCACATTGACCAGATTTGAGTGTTGGCCTTGATTGGATACGGGACAGTGAATGTTGACGTGTTGGTTTGCTCGTCATAGACCGGCGCACCAACTCTTAAAGACGCTGGCGTATGAACCGTGCTTGAAACCCTGCGATCTAACAGGATTGGAAATGGTGCCGCTGATTCCGTTTCATTTTGCCGATCCTTGACCGGCATCTTTTCCAGATAAACGTCGTTTCCGTACTGCACCAGCAGATACAAAGTCTCTTCCACGCACAAGATCTGGAGGATCTGGTCAGCCCCAGTCAGCTCAAAATAACTCCAGCTGGATTGAGCTCTTTCTACACCGCTGCCTTTGTTCCTGAGAAAATACTTGTAGACATAAATGCGATTTCTAAAGTCTGTGCCGCCATCAATGTTTTTGCCGCTGATTGCAAAGACAGCATTTCCGGTGTCATTAACCGCGAGCTTGAATAACTTTGATGGAATGTAGGAAGACACATAACCCGTTAAATCACTTGCATCAGCCGTTAGCGCCGTTCCCGCGCCCCTCACACTGAACTCGCGCATATGGGACCATTCTCCGTTTTCCTGCGCAAAAATAATTCCACCGCCGACCTGCTGAGGCCTGGAATTAACATCAACCTCGTACTGAGTCAGGACCGTGAGCTGCGCTGTCTTTGGCGTCAAAACAGTTTCAGCGGCATTGAACCTGAATTGATATTGAGCCGAAAATAATATCAGTTCATCTTGATAAGGAACAGCGTATCGAAGGATTGAAACTCTATTATTGCTTGCAACCAAATCAATCGGATCGGTATCAAGAACTGTGGTGACTGTTGCCGGGAAGAACTTGAAGAACTCCCTGGTTTGGCTGAGGATGACGTTTTCATCGGACAAGAATCCAAGTCTGTTTTTGTAGATGAAAACGTCATTGATTGGATACCCAATAAAGCTGGGGTCAACAGCAGTTTCATAGTCGCCGCAAGTCCTTTCGCCCCAGCTGGGCACAGTGCCAGGAATGCCAGCGACTGTTTGACTATCAGCG